>Ga0209475_10000256_pt1 | contig 141173 bp, 128 predicted proteins | sample tdDd471_FD_187128 | JGI IMG/M metagenome (GOLD analysis project Ga0209475, IMG submission 187128) | Marine sediment microbial communities from the Atlantic coast under amendment with organic carbon and nitrate - tdDd47.1 (SPAdes)... | ecosystem: Environmental > Aquatic > Marine > Coastal >... | reverse complement strand
GTGATTGAACATGCTGAGCGATTTGGCCTTGCGCAATTGCACTAGTTGCGGGGGCGGGTGGGGCGCGGGGATCGGCCATCCAGCTGCGTGTTGTTGCGCGATGATAACCCCGGTGACGTCGCGCGCGCGCGGCTTCGGATCATGCGTGAAACCGACGATGGCTTTATCATTGCCGAGGAGGATTTGCGACTAAGAGGCGCGGGGGAAGTGCTCGGCACCCGTCAGTCAGGCCTGCCGATATTCCGTGTCGCCGATCTGGCGATCCATGCCGACTTATTGGCCGCTGCTCGTGATGATGCAAAGCTCTATCTGGAAGAAGACCCGGATATGAAAAGCGACCGCGCAGCGGCTATTCGCATACTGCTGTACTTGTTCGAGCGCGAAGAAGGTGTGCGGCTGTTAAGTTCTGGCTGACTGGTTAAATTTCGCGGCGATAAATTCGGTAGGTCTTGTATATTTTGGCACCCGCTTGCTCCAATATATTGCGCATTGGCATATTGTCTTCAAGAATCCAGCCCAGTTCCGCCCGCTGTGCACCGCCATTTTTTTCAATATTCACGCGAATAAGGTTGATCAGCAGGATCGCCATAAGCGCGCCGTGTTTGGTGCTTTGATAGTCCTTTTTGATGCCCAGCAGCGGCACCCGCACCACATGTTCATCATCGCGCAACATGCGCCATAAAAGCTTGATCCAGCCAAAGGGAAAAAGCCTGCCATCAAGGTCGCGGATATGGGTGTTGATATCGGGTATGCAGACCATGAAGGCCGCTGGTTTTCCGTCATATTCGGCGATCATGGCGCGGTGCGGTTTAATCAATGGCTTCAGGGATTTGGCCGCATGTAGGCCTTCGTTTTTGGTGAAGGGGAGGAAGCCCCAATTGTCGCTCCATGCGTCATTGAAAATATCAAAGACCACATCCAATTCGGCCTCGTAATTTTTCATGTCTATTGGACGGATGTTGATGGCCTTGTTTCGCTCTGCCAGTGCGATCACGCGCAGGAATTTATCTGGCCAGGGCACCAGTGCCGTGACGAAATAGGCATACAGGTCTTTTTGTTTTTCAAACCCGCGGGCCTCCACCATCCGTTGATAATAGGGCCGCGCGTGGCCCATCATGATCATGGGCGGGTCATTAAAACCATCGACCAGCAAACCGCATTCTTCGTTGATCGACAGATTGTATGGCCCAGACATGGCTGTCATGCCTTTGGACTTTAACCAATCGGTGGCAGTTGTGAGCAGGGCGTCCGCCACCTCGTCATCATCAAAGCATTCAAATAGCCCGAAATGGCCCAGATCTGGGTCAATTTTTTCCAGCGACAGTTGATCAATCTGTGCTGAAATGCGCCCAACGGGTTTATCCCCGCGCCATGCAATCCAATAGCACGCCTCGCCATGTTCGAACCATGGGTTTTTATCTGGTGATAAAACATCCATGCGTTCAATCGCCAGGGGCTGAATGAAATGCGGATCATCCTTATAAATATCGCGGGTCAGGGCAATGAAGGTTTTAAGATCAGATTTAGTGTCAACTTTTCGAATATCGATATTGCTGCCCATAAATCCCCCGGCGTGCGCCCTTAGGCGTTCTTATCTTTTCTTCTAGCGCGTGGATTATCGGGGCCCAGCCCACCGGAATATTCCATCACCCATGGGTAGCGCTCGGCTTCGGCTTCATCATAGCCAAGGTTAAAGACGGTGGCCGATTTGTTGGGGCGGTCTTTGCGCTCGTAATAAGTGCCAAAGAGATGGTCCCACCAGAAATTGGTAATACCAAAATTGCCATCTTCATCATGGAAGTGATGCGCCATATGCTGTTTCTTGATGTGATCCAGCCATTTGTATTTCGGCTTGTAGGACAAATGCTGAATACAGTGCGCAAACTCGTAAAAACAGGTTGTGAACATGCCAGCGGCCAGTGCTGCGGCTGCGCCGGTCCATCCATCCAGCAGATAACCAATGGGTAGGGACACCATCGCGATCGTTGGCAGAGTCGTATACAGTGCGCCGAATAAAATTTTCAGATCGTGCGGGTCTTGGTGGTGATCATAATGAATGCGTTTCCACACCCGCGCCGTGATTTTCATGCGGTAAAAGACCCGACCATGTAGAACCCAGCGGTGCAGGCTGTACCAAATCAAAGGATAGAAGAAGATCACGATACCTGCGGCAATGGCGCTGGGAACCCAGACAGTTGCGGTCATAACCGCATAGATGGTTGCCGCAATGCCAATAAGGATATAGGCGATGATGGCGTAATATTGGAAATAGGCTGCCACCAGTTCTTTGAAGGTCATTTTATCTAGGTGATAGGCTCTGTCCGACCAAAATCCGATTTTCGCAAGCATCTTGCTCTCCGCCGTTTTCCCGACAATATGGGAATTGCTTTCCTGCCTTGATCACTACTCCCAACCACATCATTGTTTATGTCATGTGGCGGGAAACTGCAACCAATGTTCTTGATATTCGGGTGCCAGACTATCAGCGAGATTTGGCAAAAATACGGCCGATCGGTCCAAGGGCTGTGCGGTCGCTATCGCTCAGGCCAAAGCGGATCACCATGAGGATCGTCGCCAAAACGCCTGTGATGGACAGGATGCCAGCAAAAATATTGCCATAAGGGGCGACAAAGATCAGGGCAACAAGGGTGATCAGTGACCCCGCTAGGCTGAAAAAAATCGGTTTGATCAACTGTCGATTAAACGGGTTGAGCCGATACAGAAATATAGCTTGTCCCAAAGACAGCAAGGACACAACATTCAGGCCCGCAGCGGCGGCGATGGCAGCGCCCACAGGCCCCATATGCGGAACCAGGGATAGCTGCAATAGCACCAAGGTGATAATACCCAACACGCCGTTGAGCAAGGGAAGAGCCTTATGCCCCAACATTTCCACAATGGCAGAGGACGGCCCGCTGGCGCCTTCGATCATCCGCCCGGTGGCCAGCACAATGAGCACCCAACCTGCAAAGGGCACATCCATGGAAAACAGTGTGAGAATTTCATGGCGCAGCGCCATCACCAAGAAACCGATGGGAATGACCAAAGCCAGCGTAAGGCGCAGCGACAGCGCATACATGTCCCGCAACTGATCATATTGGCCATTGGCCAATTTATGTGCCGCAAAGGGGGCGAGAACATATTCGAAGCTCTGACGGAAGACCTGCAGCAGGCTGGCGATCTTTCGCGCCACGCCAAAGATCGCGGCGGCCACTGCACCTGCCGCGCCGGACAATAACATATTCAAAAGAAGCATCGGCAGTTCTGAATTCAGCTTTTTGACTAAGTTTGCGGGCATCATATGGGCTGAAAAGGACAGGATTTCAGCGGCATTGGATACAGCCCCAGCGCGGAGATCATAATGTTGCAAAACCAGTCTTAGGGCTAAGATGCTGGCCAAGGCCACAGATAACAGATGAGCATAAAAAAGGCCGAAACTGGCATAGCCCAAATAAAAGAAGCCGACGCCCGCCAGCAAACGCAGGCCCTGTTCATAGAAAATCCGTATTCGGATTTCCGGCCCAAAGGCGCGTTTGGCGCGGATACTGGCAGTCAAGACCTCGACCATCACCCAGAAAGGCAAGACCCAAGCATAGATGCGGATGATTTGCGCCAAATGTGGGGCTTCCCGCTCAGCGGCGTTGAATAGCCCCGCAATTTGCGGCGCGAACAGGGTGATTAGTAAGGCAATAACAAGGCCCGCAGAAAGGCTGACGGTGATGGCCAGACGGACAATCGAGCCTGCATGGGCATCAGATTCGGCTCTGGGAATGAACCGCTGAAGGCTGGTGGTCATGGCAAATTCACAAACAGCCGTCAGAACCCGCAGCGCCGCCCATAGGGCAAAGAAAATTCCCAGCGTCGGAGCACCATAAAGCCAGGCAAACACGGGCAGGCTGACAGCTTCAGCCAGCGCGCCTAAACGCCCTAAAAAAGCTAAACTGGCACCTTTGGTTAGCTCGCTATTGTGGTTGCCCTTGTCAGACATAGGGGGGTTATTCCTCGGAAAAGAAGAGCAGCGCTAGCCCAACGCTCGCAAAGAGCAGTAGCGGCGCGCCCGCCGCCATTAATGGTGGGGCAACGCCAAATTGGCCCATCGCAATCATGAAATTATCTGCGACGAAAAAAGCAAAGCCGAGCGCCATACCAATGACCGCACGCATCAATAATGCCCCTGCGCGGTGGACACCAAAGGCTGTCACAGCGCCCAGAAGCGGCATCAAAAGGGTGGCGAGAACGCTTGTGAACTTATGGTAGAGTGATGAGACAAGCCCGTCCGTATTTCCGCCGCTTGCCCTTAGGTTTTGGATGGCGGTCTGCAACTCGCCGACTGTCAGAAAACTTGGATTAAGCGACGATGATAAAACCCGGTCAGGAGGGATTGAAAACGGTGCGGGCAGGGTGTCATAGCTTGTCATTTCGTGGGTCGTCACATCAAAGTTTCTAGCTTCATAAAGAACCCATTGGCCATCCAGCCATGTGGCAAAGTCCGCTCGCAGAACTGATGTGACCCGGCGCTCATGATCACGCGCATAAACACTGACGCGATCAAGGATGACCAGCGCGCCATTGCGGGTCATAGCGCCTGCGATCACCAGCAAATTATCCTCGATCATCTTAGGGTTGGCAGTATATTCAGGGGCCGGGCCAAGATTTACCGCATAGGCGTTGTCCTGCCAATATTGTAATTCCATTGAATTTTCCGCCACCACATCATTATTAAACCAAAAGTGAAGCCCAGAAATCATCAGGCAGGGAACCAGCAACGGAAATAAAATCCTGTGCGCGGACAGGCCCGAGGCCTTCATAATGATGATTTCGCTGTGCTGATTGAGCGTCGCCAGCGTGATCAGGGTGGCCAGCAGAGCTGAAAATGGAGTGAATTGCGAGATAAGCTGCGGCGCACGGAGTTGCAAATAGAGCAAAATTTCTCGATAGCTTGCCCCCTCGGCAGCGAGAATCTTATCGCTGACCGCCAGCAAATCCAGCATTTGCAGGACCGTCACCAAGCCTATAAGCATCGCTAAAAAGCGAATGCTGTATGTTTTTGCTACGTAAAGACCAAGAGTCCATGAGGGCAGGAAAAAACGCCTTATTCGCCGGGAGATGGGCGTATTCGCGGTGCTGCGGGCGACGTTCATTCGACGACCTTTCGGAGACGGCGCAGAATTGGCGCGGTGATCGCGGACCAGATGCGATCAAGCCAACTCAAGGGGTCATAGCCCACCTGCCATGTGCGCGCGGAAAATAACCACGCGCTGATCAGACCATAAATTGCGAACAGGGGCCAATAGGTTTGATAGGGTGAAAAGCCACCGGTTGCGACCAAAACCTCGCAGACTTCGATCAGTTCATTGAATAAAATCACCAGTGCCAAACCGACCGCGATGCCCCATGATCGTGACGCGCGGTGACTGGTTATGCCCATGGGAATTGCCAAAAGCGGTAACATGAAAAATACCAGCGTATGTGATAGCCGCCAGTGAAAATTGGCGCGGAACATATTCCGATTCTCAAGACTCACATCAGGATTGTCCATTTGGGTATAAAGTTCATCTGCGGTCATCTCTAGATATTGGCTGCCGCGGTCACGAAAAGCTGAAAAACTCGGTAAATCGAGTGTAATATCCTGGCTATCGAAGCTCAGCGTGCGAAAACGTCCATTTTGCGCATTCTGAGTGATTAAACTGCCATCAAATAGTCTGAGGACGACGGTTTGGCGGTCCTCGGTCGCAAAAAAAGTACCCCGGTTGGCAGATATAGACACCTTGCGCCCATCTTCCAATGTGCGCTCCAGGAAAATACCCACCAAGTTACGCCCATTGGCTTGGCTTTCATCAACGCGCAAGATCATATCGTCGCCCAATTGGGCATATTCGCCGACGCGGATACTGGCGCCCAGCGCGCCGCTTCGCAAATCAAATTCAAGGTTGCGGTAGGTATAGTCGGCTAACGGTTGGATATAGCCCATCAAGACCACATTCACCGCAGCAAAAACCGCGCTTAGGATGAATAAGGGCCGGGCCAGTCGTGCCAGACTTATCCCGCTGGCCTGAATGGCATCCAACTCGCTGCCTAAAGACAATTTCCGGAACGCAAGAAGAATGCCCAGAAACATGCCGATTGGCAGGGCTAGTCCCAAATAATGCGGTAAAAGGGTGGCCAACATACGGAAGACCACATCGACCGGGCCGCCTTGGTTAATGACGAAGTCAAACAGTCGCAGCATACGTTCTAAAACCAACAGCAAGGCCGCGACCCCCAGCGTCATCCAGAACGGGGTCATGGTTTCACGTATGATATATTTGTCTAAACGATCAAACACAGGCGCATCCCATTTATGTGTTTTATCTATAGCGGGTTACGAATTGCAGCGCCATGATTTAGGGCGCGGCGTAGAGCAAAAAAATGGCGCAGGAATCAAAATATGGCTTTGTTTACAACATATTTCCGCCAATTTTGGGGATTTATATTGCGAACAGCGCCCTAATGTATCACATAACGGCAGGGCATAATGTATTACGTAACGTCACGGTATGAATGTATTGAGCGCGGCAACCTGACGACGCGCGTGAGTATTAAAGGAATATGTGGTGAATAAGAGCAAAGCAGTAAACCCATTTTTGGCACATTCTGGCTTGGCACATTCTGGACTGAAAGCTGCGTTGCTCGGCGTGGGCGCTTTGGCGATATTACCATTGCAATCGGCGGGCGCGACTGATGTTGATCAAGACGCCGCAGAGAGCCTGTTTAATCTTGGCAGCCGTGATTATCACGGGGATGATGCCAGTGAAGCGGTTGCGGGCTCGGTTGTTCCCGATGTAGATATGGCAACACAAAATTTAGCGTGTGCGGACCGGACGTCTGCGGACCCACGCATCATGGTGCGTGTGCAGGGTATCCAGTCGGACGAAGGCAATATCCGCGTGCAAATTTATGGCGACAACCCGGATGACTTTTTGCAATCAGGTAAAAAAGTTACCCGTGTGGATGTGCCGTCCAGCGAGGGCGAGCTGGAAGTTTGTCTGGAACTGCCCGCGCAGGGAACCTATGCGATGGCGGTTTTGCATGATCGCAATGCCAATGGCCGCGTTGATATTTTAAGCGAGGGCTTTGGTTTTTCAAATAACCCAAGTCTCGGCTTTTCGCCGCCGGACCATGACGAAACAGCCTTTGTCGTAGACGCTGGGGTTGGCGAGCTGCAGGTGGCGTTAACCTATATTATTGATGTAGAAGAAAAAGATCGCCGCCGCCGCCGTCGTCGCTAGAACGTTTGGTCCTCAGCGTAGGGCCACATTCTTGTGAATAATAGCCGAATGGCGTTGATTTGCGGGGGGGCGCGCTTTATACACGCTGCATTGACCGGGGCAAACCCCGGCGCTGATATCGAAAACCGGAACCAATTGGCACGCCACATGGAAAAGACCAAACATCACCCCCGTATCGCGGTGCTTTCCAACAAGCTCAGCACGGCCAATATAAAGCATTTCTCGAAAGTGCGTGATGTGATTGCCAATACCCGCAATGTGATCCATTTTGAAATTGATGACATTGCCCATATTCCCGATATTTTGCGCCAGTTTGAACGTACCAAGCCGGATCTGTTGGTCATCAGTGGGGGCGATGGCACTGTGCAGGCGACCCTGACCAGCATTATAAACGATAAACCATTTGCCAACGCGCCGGCTATCGCCATCCTGCCATCCGGGAAAACCAATATGATCGCCGCCGATTTGGGTTTGAAGGGTAAACCTGAAAAGCTTTTTTCGCGTTTGGTGGCCATTGCCGCCGCCGGTGAATTGCCCGCCAATGTTGTGCGTCGTTTCCTGTTGGAAATGGACTTGGGCAATGGTGACAAGCCAGTATATGGGATGTTTTTTGGCGGCGCGGCTATGGTGAACGGTATCAAATATTGCCGTGAGGTTATTTACCCGTGGGGTCTGCCCAATGCGGTGTCGCATATTCTGGCATTTGCCTTGTTGCTGGGCGCATCCTTTGGCGGCGGGCGGAAAAAGACCTCGGCGCTTTATTCTGAGCCGCAAAAAATCATCATCCGTGGTGGCGGTGAATTGGAAGGTCGCTATATGACCGTGGTGGCGACAACTCTCAATCGATTGTTGCTGGGATCGCGTCCTTATGGCCGTGATGGTGCGGGTAATATCGGCTTTTCCGCGGTACAGCATTCCCCGACAGCGATGGGGCGCGCGTTACGCGGATTGATCAGCGGAAAATTTGGTAAAAAAACCATTCGCGGCGTGAATACCCGGCGGTCTAACGAAATTCAAATCATTGGTACGGACCCCGTGACCTTAGACGGTGAGATTTTCGAAGTAGGCGAAAGCGGATGTATCACCTTAAAAGGAACCCAGTCCTTGCCATTTGTCTTGCTGCGATAGCCCCGGCCAATGTATTGATGATGCATGGCTGAACCATCCAATATATTCGACTTTGTAGATAATGAACTGGCACGCAGAGCGCCCGAACCTGTTATTGCTATGGCCAGTGCCTGTGCCGAGAGATTTGGCGAGGCCGCCGAAGGCGTTTTATTTTATGGGTCTTGTCTGCGCACGGGTTTGGTAGAGGGCCAGGTGCTTGATTTCTATATTATTGTCAAATCCTACCGCGCCGCATACGGCTCTCTTCTGGCCGCGACCGCCAATCGCGTGTTGCCGCCCAATGTTTATTATAAAGAAATCGATCATGATGGCATCAAGCTGCGGGCGAAATATGCAGTTCTAAGCCGCGATGACTTTATCCGCCGTGCCAGTGGTGCAACGCTCAACCTGTCTATTTGGGCGCGGTTTTCGCAACCCGCGCTCTTGTGTCTTTGCGACGACGAAGACGTGCGCGTACAGCTTGGTGCGGCGATCGCGCGTGCTGCCTGCGTGATGATTGGTGCTGCCCGTCGCCATGTGACTGGCAGCGAAACCCCGGCGAAGCTATGGACCACAGCGTTTGATCTGACCTATGGCGCCGAACTGCGCAGCGAAAAAGCGGGAAAAGGGGCCGAGCTTTATGGGCTAGACCAAGACAGGTATGATGCGATGACGCCGCTTATATTGGATCAGGGTGAATTGCTGGCTCAGGTGGATGGTGGTGGGTGGACATGGTTTTTGCGCCGCGCCAATGGCAAATTCGTCAGTTTTGCACGCTTGGTAAAGGGCGCATTTACCTTTGATGGTGGCATTGATTATTTGGCATGGAAAATTTCGCGTCATTCCGGCGTCGAAATCACACCGACGCCGTGGCAGCGGCGCCATCCTATCTTGGCTGGTGTAACGATGTTTATTCAGCTGCGGCGTCGCGGAGCGTTCCGCTAAGGTCCACATTGAGCTTTTCAGCAACGGTCTTAAAGGCCGCGATAATCTTGTCGATCTGGTCGCTGGTGTGAGAGGCGCAGACGCTGCAACGCAACAGGTTAAGCCCTTGCGGCGTGGCTGGCGGAATTGCCATATTCACATAAATACCCTCGGCCAATAAATGTGACCAGAACTGCGCTGTTAATTGCGCGTCTGGCAGGCACACTGCGGTTATGGGGCTTTCTGCTTTCTCTGTGCCCAGCTTGAATCCAGCGTCCTTCAGGCCGCTATGTAAGCGCCGGGAATTATCCCAAAGCGCGCCGCGCAAATTGTCCCCATATTTCAGCGTGTGGATCGCTGACTTGGCCGAGGCTACAACGCTCGGCGGCAGGGACGCGGTGAACATATAGGGGCGACAGACAAGGCGCAGAACTTCAAATTTCGGATGGTTGGAGACGCAAAACCCGCCAACTGTCCCAACGCTTTTCGAGAATGTGCCGATGATGAAATCGACCATATCTTCAAGACCCATAGCCTGCGTAACGCCCGCGCCAGTTTTGCCACAAAAGCCCATGGAATGGGCCTCATCGACTGCCAACATGGCGCCGCCAGCCTTGGTGGCCTCGGCGATTTCCTTGAGCGGCGCTTCGTCGCCAAGCATAGAATAAACGCCTTCAACGACAACCAGCTTGCCTGCGTCGTCCGGTAACCGGGCAAGGCGCTTTGCGAGGTCTGCGGCATCATTATGGCGAAAGCGCACGACATTGGCTTGGCCCATTGCACAGGCATCATAAATGCTGGCGTGGCTGTCGGCGTCGATGATGATGTAATCGTCACGCCCGACCAAGGTCGATAAAATCCCCAGATTGGCCAGATAACCCGTGGAAAAGACCATGGCGTGGTCCATGCCAAAAAAATCAGTCAGCTCGTCTTCCAATTCCCTGTGGCCACGATAGGTGCCGTTCAAGACGCGGGACCCTGTGGTGCCCGTGCCAAAACTATCGATTGCTTCATGGGCGGCGGCCATGGCGTCGGGATCGAAGGTCATACCCATATAATTATTTGTGCCACACAGGATGATGCGCTGACCGTCAATCTCTGCCTCGGTTTGAGAGAAAACCTTATCCATTTTCACGGTGAAGGGATTGGATGCGTCTGCGGGCAGCGAATTATACGCATCAATTGTGGGCTGAAATTTATCGAATAAATCGGCGGTCATGATGCTTTCGCAATCTTTTCTACTGCGTCTGTAACTTGTTGGATTGTTTCCAGATCCGGCAGGAGGTTAAGCGGGATAATGATGTCAAATTCATCTTCGATTGCGGCGACCAAATCCATAACTGTCAGGCTATCTAAATCCAGATCCACAGCGAATGTGGTCTCAGGCGTCAGCTCAATGCCCTTTTTGTTAAAGGGCCCAATAAGCGTCATAATGCTATTGCGGATTTCTTCGTTGGTCATACTGCAGGCCTCGCTTGTCGCTTTGGGCTGTCGAAAATTACTCGACGACTGATCATCCAATCTCGTCAGTGCTGAATCCAGCCAAGGCGGACTTTATTACACCAGAATGCCGCTAAATGGAAAGCTTGATTTTCGCCTATTTTAATGTTTAGAGCAGACCGTCCGCTCGATAACGCGCAATGGCAACCTTTAGCCCCTCTGCGAGCTTGGTTTGTGGGGCCCACAAGCCCAAGTCATCTAAGCGACCATTGTGGGGCACCCAGTCGTGATGTAACAACTCGCGGGCCTTATGATGGCTCAGCATGACGGATCGTCTGGAGAGAAATGCCCATAAACTACCCAAATAGCCCAGGGTGTGAATGATGGGCGCGGGAATGACAAAGGGGCGAACCGGGCGATTTTCAATGGCTTCCACGGCAGCGGCGATGTCGGCCATGCTGTATCCATTGGCCCGACCGTCTGATAATTCGAAGGTTCTTAGATAGGTCTCGGATTTGCCAAGGGTCGCCAGAATGGCCGCGGCCACGTCACGTGCATGGATGAGCGCAAATCGGTTGTTGCGGCTGCCCGGTATCGGCGCAAAGCCCATGATCATCGCGCGAAATAACGGGAGCATTTCCCTATCCCCTTCACCGTAAATGGCCGGGCCACGCAGGATTGTCCATTCGAGACTCAGCGATTTTAGCATGGTCTCGCCTTCAGCCTTTGATCGCGCATAGAGGGAGAGCTGTGGTTCCCGCGCAGCAAGAGACGATAAAAAGATAAACTGTTTGCCCGGGTTGTGCTCTGCAAAAATGCGGCCTAGGGTTTCTGTCGCCGCGGTGTTTATGGTGTAAAAATCCTGCCAAGTGCGGCCTTTGACTATGGCGGCCAAATGCACCGCGTAGTCTGCATCTTTTACGAGGGATTTTAGGCTGTCGCTGTCTTCTAGGGTGCCTTCGATCCACGTCACACCGTCGCGAGGCGTTTGTGGCCTGCGTGTGAGCGCCCGCAGGCGATATCCCGCATTTAATGCCATATCCATCACCCAACCGCCAATAAACCCCGTCGCGCCTGTCAGGGCGATTGTGGGGGCGGTCGTTTCAGACGATGACGGCATGATCTAATGTAGGGTTTCGCTTAATGAGCCTGCAAGGAATTGGGCTCGAGCTTTAACGCGGGACAATTTCCCAGAAGACGTTCGCGGCAGGGTACGCGGCGGGATCAGTTGCACGTGACAATTGACGCCGGTTGCTTTCATGACTTGGCGTTTGACTTCTTCTTCAAGCGCGATGCGTTCTTGGGGGTCGCGCATGCGACACTGCACAAGCAAAAGCGGGACTTCTTCGGCTTGTTCGCCCGGTACAGAGATGGCTGCAATATCGCCAGCACGCAGACCGTCAAGTTGCTCAGCCGCCCATTCAATGTCTTGCGGCCAGTGATTGCGGCCATTGACAATAATCAAGTCTTTGGCGCGGCCCACAATATAGAGGGAGCCAGAATGCATATAGCCCATGTCGCCAGTATTCAGCCAGCCATCTTCGCTCAGCACCGCGCGGGTGGACTCTTCATCACCATAATAATCGCGCATGACGCTATCACCGCGAACGACGACGCGACCGATATTATGTTCAGCTAGCGAATTATCGTTTTCATCACGAATTTCCAGCTCGTAGCCGGGTAACGGCACACCACAATTTACCACGTCGCGGTATCCGGCTTTGGTGCCGTCCGCCATGGCATTCAAATGGGAACCGTTGGGTTGCCCCGCAGGTTTTTCACCTGTTAATACGCGCTCATCAACCTTGTCGACGACGATGCCACGCCCAACAGGCATAAAGCTCACGGCGAGCGTACATTCCGCCAAACCATAGCTGGGCACATAGCTGGTGGATTTGAACCCGACCTGAGCAAATTTTTCGGCAAAACGTTTCATCACATCAACGCGGATCATATCACCGCCGATCCCGGCTACCCGCCAGGATGACAAGTCCAGCTCGGCCATGGCCCCGGGGCCAGCGCGGCGCGCGCAAATGTCATAACCGAAGGTTGGGCTGTAGGTGATTGTTGCTTTGTTTTTGCTCATCAACGTTAGCCACATCATGGGGCGGCGCGCGAAATCTTCGGTGGCCAGATAATCAATGGTAACCTGACACGTCAGCGAGGTCAAAAACGTCCCAACCAAGCCCATGTCATGATAAAAAGGCAGCCATGACAGGCAGCGATCACCATCGCCAATACAAACGCCGTGTAGGCCCATTCCGTGGCAATTGGCCATCAAGGACTTATGGGTGACCGAAACACCGTGTGGAAAGCGGGTGGAACCAGATGAATATTGCAGATAGGCAAGATCATCGGTTTGCGGCAAGCGCAGGTCACCTTTTTTCTCATGGGTTTTAAAAAATGCCGCCGGGGTGCCAGAGAATTTCATTTCAAACCTGTCAGATGCTTCTTGTACCAGATCCTGCATGTTTTCAGGCGTGATAACGGCAGATGCACCGCAGCTTTTCATTTGTCCCGCCAATTGATCAACATATCCATCTCTGCCGCCAAATGATGTGGGCAGGGGCAGGGGAACAGGCAGGACCGACGCATATTGGCAGCCAAGGAAGAAGGTCACAAAATCTGAAGAAGTATCAGCGATCAGCGCGATGCGATCGCCTTTTTCATAGCCAGCAGCCGTCAAACGCGCGCCGATATCCTTAGCCCGTGCGTTGATGTCTTTATAGGTGACTGCGTCTTCTAATTCACCTCGTGAAGAATAGAAATTGATACCGCGTGTCCCACGTGCCGCATAGTCCAGCGCATCAACCAGTGTTGGAAAATCTGCATGGCGACGTTCCAGCGTGGGATCGTCGGTCGCAATAGGTTCAAGTTCGGCGGGCTTCAATTTGGCTATGCTCATAGATGCTATGTCATCAGGCTACTGCATTTGGCTGTCACAGGACACCGCATGGTGTCGACGTGGGCGGCCACTTTCCGCATGTATCCGGATTTGCTCCCTTTGATCTTAATTTGCCGGTTCAACCCCCGGAACCGATTCTTTTCATTTTGCCAGCTCAATCAACCTGTGACCATAGTTAATTTCCACAACCACTATATATTGTGGTTAGATGCGAAATTCAACGCGCTATCCCGTGTATGGTGATCGTCATCTTCGGGTCTTGCTTCTGACTTTAGTCCCATTTAGCAACTGGCAGCCGTACGGGCGTAAAATTTGTGACCACTTGATTATCGTTCATCACGACAAACGAACCAACGCGGGGTTGATCAACTTGCTGCGCGCTGACTTAGCGTTAACAAAGCTATTTCGCAAGGCTTTTCTTTGCGCTATCAATGCTGGAAATGTGGCGAAATGAAGGAGCAGCCGCTAAAAAACGAGGCTTTTATGACGATTGACTTGAAAGAAATTAGACGCCAGACCCCTGGGGTCGAAGATCACATCCATATGGACAATGCTGGCGCGTCTTTGGTCCCGCACAGTGTTTTGGCGGCGCAGATTGATCATTTGCAACTGGAAGCGCGGCTTGGCGGTTATGAAGCCGCGGGACAGATGGCTGAAGGAATGGACGCTGCCTATACTTCTTTTGCTCGGTTGATTGGGGCCTCTGCCACGGAAATTGCGTTCACCGCCAGCGCGACGGATTCCTGGGACAGGGCGTTTTACAGCGTACCCCTTGGCCCCGGTGACCGGGTCCTTACGGGCTTTAATGAATATTGCTCTAGTTTTGTGGCGCTGCTGCATGCGCGCGAACAACGGGGATTTGAAATTGTTGTCATAGGGGCGAACGCTCGGGGCGATTTGGATCTTGACCAGTTAGAGGCCGAAGCAAAAAAAGGCGCGGCGCTGATTGCGGTGTCTCATGTGCCATCGTCATCCGGGCAGGTTAATCCTGTTGTAGCAGTGGGTCGCATCGCCAACCATTACGGCGTTCCATATCTGTTGGATGCCTGTCAATCGTTGGGACAGCTGGAGGTTGATGTGGAAGCGATCGGCTGCCAGATGGCGTCCTTTACAGGTCGCAAGTTTCTTCGTGGTCCACGAGGGATGGGCGCGCTTTATATTGAAGCGGAGTTTATGAATCATTTGACACCTGTTTTTGTCACCAATCAATCGGCGCAATGGATGGCTCCTGACAGGTTTGAACTGCGCACAGATGCGAAATTGTTTGAAGCATGGGAACGCAACGTCGCGGCGCAGTTGGGTTTTGGTGCGGCCTGTGATTATTTGCTCGGTCTTGACCGACAGGCAATTTATGCGCGTTTGGCGGCCCTATCCACGCGGCTGCGTGATGGTCTTGCGGCGATTCCCGGTGTTGAAGTTTTGGACCCCGGGGCGAAACTGGCGGCAATTGTGACCTGTAATCTAGAGGGCATAACCCCTTGGCAGGTCAGGGAAAAGATGGCGCAGCAGGGCATCACCACACAAGTGGCCGGGGCGCAGCATACACGCATCGATATGGACGCGCGCGGCATCAAGGAGGCGGTACGTTTATCGCCACATTATTTTTTGCGGGAGGAAGATATCGACGCGACGCTAAAGGGTATCAAAAGCATAGCAGCTTAATGAATTTTCGGTGTGCCTTGGTCTTTTTCCTCGGGCGGGATTCGTTCTGATTTCCTGTGATAGGTCGCGATCGCAATGCCGGATAGAATCAGCAGTAAGGCAACAAAGGCTTGATCATTCAGCTTTTCGTCAAACAAGACCGCGCCCCAAAAAATCGCCACGGGCGGCACCATATAATTGTTAAAAGACATAAACGGGGGGCCGACACGGAAGATCAACCGTGTCATAATCAGCGTGCCAATTGCGGTGGAGAATAATGCAAGAAATGCGATTGCGCCAAAGGATGTGGGGTGGAAGCCGATGTCCCATATTGGGAAGAGGAACAGGCTGGGAATAAGAACCACAATGGCGGCGACGATGTTCAATCCCGTGGTCGATGCAATGGCGGACACGGTGCTGATTTTGCGTAATTGCACCGATGAAAACGCATAGCCAAATGCCCCCAGAAGGGTCGCTATTTTCGCCAGACCCGATCCGCTATCCTCAAGAATTTTTGTGCCGCCGAGCAAAATAAACAGGCCAATAAAGCCGATGACCATGCCCACCGCTTGGCGCTGTGTGATTTTGTGGTCGTGAAAAGTCCAGTGGGACAGGGCCAGGGTCATAATGGGAACTGCGCCGATGATGATGGCGGACAGGGCGCTATCAATTTGAGTTAGCCCCCATGTAATCAAGCCAAAGGGCACGGCCATGCCGGTTATGCCTGCGATGATGAGAATACGCCATGTGGACCAGTCACGCGGCATCCTTTCACCACTAAACCACATGAAAAGACTTAGAATAATCGCCGCCAAAACCAATCGCATATTGACCAATTCCAATGGCGTATAGCCCTGTAGGCCAATCTTGGCGGCGACAAAGGCGCTGCCCCAAAAAATGCTAATTGCGCCCAGCGCCGCATAATCTTGTCCGGTTGGTTTCATTGGCTGCTTATATGCGGGAAAGTCTAGGATGAGAAGCCAAATTAAAAAGAACGTCGGTTAAAAGGATGGCTATCTCATTCATGTCGTTTTAGACTTGGACCATGACAAGGACCAATAGTCAAAAAACAAAGCTTTCTGCGGTTCCATCGGCTGAGCGTCGGCGCAGTCAAGCGCGTGCGCCCAAGCCGCGCCAGATTACCGAAGAATATCTCGAAAAAGCGGCCTTTTATTATCTGGGGCGGTATGCGTCTTCGTCGGCCAATTTGCGCAAGGTGTTGTCCAGAAAGGTTTGGCGCCGCGAAGCTGCGGGGGCTGAGCGCCCTGTTGAAGTTGAAAACTGGCTAGACCGTGTGGTTGAAAAATGTGTACGCCTTGGATTGGTTGATGATGTGGCCTATGCCCGCAGCCGAGCGGAGGGATTTTTGCTCAAAGGTCGCTCCCTGCGCCGGATTGAAGAAGAACTTAATCATAAGGGTATCGCCCGGGATATCATTAATACCACATTGACGCAGTTGGACCCGGATGGTGATGCTGATATGCAGGCGGCGATTCGCTTAGCCAAAAAGAAACGCCTTGGACCCTTTGCCCCGAAGGAAGGGCGCCGTGGCGCAGATCCTGCAAAATTGCGTGACCGGGCTTTAGGCGCGTTTCAACGGTCGGGTTTTTCATTTGATATCGCCCGAAAGGTGCTAGAGGCCGAGGATGAAGAGGCTCTGCTGGCGCTTTGAGCCGATTGATCTTAGCTAGATGGTTTGCCGCCAAGCGCCTTTAAGGCATCTAGCGTGTCAATATCTGCGAAAATAGCGGGGTCATCCACCGCGACCTCGATCACCTCATCCCCTAGCTCACGCATGATTTGCCGCGCACCCGCATCCCCTGTCAGGGCCCCCAAACTGGCGAAGACGCACCGGGGCAAGATCACAGGATTGCCACGCCGTCCATCCATCACCGGAACAATGATTCTGTTGATATTGTCCCGGGCTGTATCCATCAGGGCCTGAATGGTTGATGCTTTGATGAATGGCATATCGCCCAACAAGACAAGGCAGTCGCCGGCATCTTCATCAAGTGCGCCAATGCCCGCTTGCAGGCTGGAGGCCATGCCACTGGCATAATCGGGGTTATGGACCGGGCGAACCGCACCGAGGCTAAGCGCTTCTGTGACCTGCTTTGCGTCATGACCGCTCACCAAGATGACCTGCGAAAAGCCCCCACTTGTCGCCAAGTCCACCACATGTTGCAGCATGGGTTTTCCATTGATTGGGGCCAATAATTTATTGGCATTCCCCATGCGCTGGGACCGCCCCGCGGCCAAGATCATACAGGCGGTATTTCCAGACTGTGCAATAGTCGGTGCCTCTCTCGGTTGCGGGCGGCCCGGGGATTCCTTCAATAATCCACCAACTCCAAGGCTAGAAACGTCCACCGTATCCGGTGCGTCGCCGGCAAGAATATGACCCAATATCTTGTCAAAGCCGTTTTCCTGGGGGCTGCGGGCGCACCCCGGCATACCGATAATCGGGCAATCATCCAGCTGGGCCAGCAGCAATAAATTACCCGGGTCCATGGGAATGCCAAAGCGATCAATCTGGCCACCCGCTTGGATTATGGCCGATGGTATGACATCGCGGCGGTCCACAGTGGCGGTCGCCCCCATGATCAGAATAAGGTCGGAGCCTTCATTGCGGGCCTTATGGATAGCCGCGGCGATATGGTCTTCGTCATGCGCGGTCAGGATGGCGGCTGGCAAGTCAATATCATAGAGGGCGAGGCGGTTACGTGTGACCTGTTCGGTTTTCTGCAAGAGCTTTTCGCTGCTCGCCAGACCGTCCAACTGCGAAAGGATGAGCATGGGCTTGTGCCGCAAAAAGGGCAGAAGGCTCAATGTGCCCGCTGCTACGGGCGCAGCGTCCAGCGCGGTCTTCGGCACAGCGAAGGGAATGGTTTTAATTGTCGCCAACAATTGCCCGGCTGAAACCGGCGTTGCATCGGGCAGGGTGGCAATGCCAATGCCTTCATCCAGCTTATTCAGGGCCGAGACCTGATGGGCGTCTAGTCGGAAATGCCCGGCACACTTGGCATAGATATTGATCCGCCCGTTTACGGGTTTGCTGGCGCGCATGTTTTGGCCAAGCAATTTATTGGCAATCATCTGGCATGCGTGGTCCTCTGATACGTCGCCGTCTTCGGGGATCGCCGCCATAACCTGCGCGATGCCCGCCGTATCGAGCGCGTAGATATCACTGGCGGTGAGGACCCGCCCCTTGGCCATGCGGGTGCCATCAATCAATATGGAATGGGCGAGGATCGCACCTTCAAGTTCACCAATTGGAAAGCGGCCAAATTTCATGATCGTGGCTCGGGCATCTGGCGCAGGCACTGGATGACTTGCGCCAGCGCAGCGACAGCAATTTCGGACGCGGATTGTGCCCCGATATCCAGCCCCACCGGGCCATGAATGCGGTTCAGGCTGGCAGCATCAAACCCCGCCTGCGCCAGCCGCGCCAGCCGCGCTGCGTGGGTTTTCTTGGAGCCAAGCGAGCCGATATAAAAGGCCGGCGAGTTGAGTGCCGCCTTGAGGGCCGCGTCATCCAGTTTTGGGTCGTGGGTCAGGGTGATGACCGCCGTCCGGCTGTGCGGTGGGCGGGCAGACAAGACGTCATCTGGCCAGTCTTCGATCAGCGCAATTCCAGCAAATCGTTCTGGCATTGCAAAGGCCCCGCGCGGATCGATCACCGAAACGTCAAAGCCCGCCAGCGTTGCCATGGGGGCAAGGGCTTGGGCGATATGCACCGCGCCAATGATGATCATTTCCAGTGGCCGGTTGAGAACATGATGGAAGGTGTTGTTTTCAGTGAAAGAGCGGTCCTTGTCGGTGGTGGCCTGCGTGGTTTGGTCAAAGGGTGCCAACCGGCTTTTGATACCGTCCAGATCGCTCAGGATTAGCGCCGGGCGGCCCGCATTCAATTCATTCAATATGCCATCAATGATCTTTAACCAATCCTCATCAAGGGCCTCTAACAGGATTTTTATTTTGCCGCCACATGCCAACCCAACCTGCCATGCGTCGGAATTGGAAATGCCAAATTCCATGATTCGGCCAACGCCACTTTCAATCACCTTTTTGGCGCTTGCGATCACTTCGCCCTCTATACAACCGCCGGAAACACTGCCCGCAAACAATTCATCATCGCGAATAACAAGAATGCTGCCAACCGGGCGGGGGGCGGACCCCCATGTTTCTAAGACGCGGGCGATTGCAACCCCGTTGCCAAGCCCTTTCCACGCACGGGCCAAAGACAACAGTTCCGGCGCGGTGGCGGGTCCGGCTGTTGGTTGGTGTGGGTTTTTACTTGGCTCGGCGGTCATGGCGGTTTTCAGTCTAAGTTAAAGCACAGGATTCAATAATAATACCAAAGCGATAAGGCCAAAAGAACACCAAGCCCAATCCCCCAAACCAAAGGGGGCAGGCCATCATCTGGATCATCAATTGGGTTGGCGGCACCTCCGGATTTCGCATCTGCCTCTGTCGCTCCCCCAAGGTGGGCACTGATGGCGTCAAAAAATTGACCTGCCAGTTTTGTTGTGGTGCCTTGAATGAGACGGGATCCGACCTGCGCCAACTTGCCGCCGACGCTAGCGGTGACCTGATAGGTCAATAGTGTTCCTTCATCATTGGTGATCAACTGCACATTGGCTTTGCCCTTGGCAAACCCGGCCGCGCCGCCCTTGCCTTGGCCAGAGATGACGTAGCTGTTTGGGGCGTCAACGTCTGACAATTCGACAACGCCTTTGAATGTTGCGTTGACCGGGCCAACCTTGGCCTTAACCGTGGCGGCCATTTCCGTGTCACTGATCCATTCAATTTCCTGGCAGCCGGGGATACAGGTCAACAAGACCTCGGCATCATTCAGCGCCTGCCACACCGTTGCCTGATCCGCAGGAATTTGCCGCTCGCCTGTCAGTTTCATGATATCTCGTCCGTTATTCAGTATTGACCTAATGTGAATCAGGTCATTCTATTCGCCTAAGCAGTCTAGAGGTCCTAGGTGTGACGAGCAAGCGCTCTGGAGGGCGTTTTTCCCTTGTTGGTTTTGGTTTGCTGAGTCTTTATTATAGGACAGCGAAATGAACTGATAAATTGGAAGGGCATTGTCTGGTTTAGCTTGATTTTTGGGCAGCGGGCGATAAAACAGAGGTCCAATTTGTGCGCTTAGTCGTTTCTGGGTAGAGTCTTGTGATGCATTTCAGGCATCAAATGTGCGGGTTGGATAGGAATGATACGGGATTATTTTGGGGACTAAAAAACATGAACGCTTTGTTTCAAACACCTTTTGGACGCAACTTTCTAGGCGATTCTCCAGACTGGTATAAAGTCGCTATTGTCGGCTTTTTGATCGCGAATCCAATCATGTGGTACACCATCGACCCCTACATCACGGGGTGGGTTTTGGTGCTGCAATTTATTTTTACTTTGGCGATGGCGTTAAAATGTTACCCGCTGCAGCCCGGTGGGCTTTTGGCACTGCAAGCCGTTTTTCTGGGCATGACCACACCTGGCATGGTCTATTATGAAATCAAAGCGAATCTTGAAGTGGTGCTGCTGTTGATCTTTATGGTCGCGGGCATTTATTTTATGAAAAGTATGCTGCTGTATATCTTTACCAAGATGTTCGTAAAGATACGCTCTAAGCTAATGCTTTCATTGCTATTTTCATTTACGGCAGCGTTTCTTTCGGCCTTTCTGGACGCGCTGACGGTAACAGCGGTTATTATCGCGATTGCTGTAGGCTTTTATGGTATTTACCACCGCGTGGCCTCGGGCAAGGAGTTTCATCATGATCACGATCATGGGGATGACCAGCAGCTTAATGAACTGCACCGCGATGACTTAGAAGGTTTCCGTGCGTTTTTGCGTAGCCTGTTGATGCATGGTGCAGTAGGTACGGCGCTTGGGGGAGTCACCACCTTGGTGGGTGAGCCGCAGAATATTGTCATTGCGGCCCGCGCTGGCTGGGACTTTGTTGAGTTTTTCATGCGGATGTCGCCTGTGACAATGCCGGTTTTGGCCGTTGGTATCTTGACAGTGATCATCGTCGAAAAGCTGAAGATTTTTGGCTACGGTGCTCAATTGCCGGATAATGTTCGCGCGATCATCGAGAAATTCGATGAATATTCAGATGCACAACGCACGCCGAAGGAAAAAGCGTCCTTGATAATTCAAGGTGTTGTCGCCGTATGGCTTGTTATTGGCCTGATGTTCCACTTGGCACCAGTTGGTCTGATCGGTCTGTCGGTTATTGTGTTGGCAACGGCCTTTACGGGGATTAACGAAGAGCATCAAATCGGTAAGGCGTTTGAAGAAGCGCTTCCCTTTACCGCTTTGTTGGTCGTTTTCTTCTCGGTTGTTGCCGTGATCAACGACCAAGCCTTGTTTGCCCCTGTCACCAATTGGGTGCTTGGCCTCGGCGGTATTGAGCAGATTGCCGCCCTTTATTTGGCCAATGGTATGCTGTCGGCCATCAGTGATAACGTCTTTGTGGCGACGGTTTATATCAGCGAAATTGGGACCGCCCTGCAATCGGGAATGATCGACCGTGATACCTATGACCTGATGGCTGTGGCGATCAATACGGGGACGAATATTCCCTCTGTTGCCACGCCAAATGGCCAGGCCGCTTTCTTGTTTCTTCTGACATCCGCCATCGCGCCTCTGATCCGTCTGTCTTATGGTCGCATGGTCTATATGGCATTGCCCTATACGCTGACAATGACCCTGACCGGTTTGCTGGCTGTTTGGTTGCTGTTGGTGCCAATGACGCAGCACCTGTATGATACTGGTTTGATCAATCACCATTCAGCGACAGAAATGCCGCATGAAGGCGAAGGTGCCCATTAAATATTTGCGCAATCCTAAATTTCAGGATCGCAGAAAATGAAACTAAGCCCCTACATTGTAGGGGCTTTTTTTCTATGAGGGTTTGATTTTTGCTAAAATAATACTGTTGTGGTACAGTTTTATTTAGATATATTTGTTCCACCTATTGCCGCCCATCGAAAATGTACTAGTTGGAAAATGGTGTTAATGGTTTTTTTTGCAGGAGTAAGGCATGAGTGAGCAAAATGATGGCACCCCGAAAATACTCGAAGAAATTGGTGCATATGAATTAACGGGTCGGATTAAATGGTTTGACGCGATCAAGGGCTATGGTTTTATCACGACGGATGATGACAATGGCGATGTCTTGATTCATTTTTCAGTGTTGCGGGATATTGGTCGCAGCACAGTACCAGAGGGCGCAACATTGGTCTGTCAGGCCGTTGATGGCCCGCGTGGTCGCCAAGCCATTCGCGTCTTGGCATTGGATTTATCAACCACCGAAATTTCCGAAGAAACCGCAGCCAGAAGCGGCCCCGTACCAGATAATGTGGGGGACTTCGTCGCGGCGACAGTGAAATGGTTTAATCGAATTAAGGGCTATGGTTTTGTTTCCGAAGGCGAAGACCAGCCAGATGTTTTTGTGCATATGGAAACCTTGCACCGGGCGGGCTTGGAAGAATTATTTCCCGGACAGCAAATTCAAGTCCGTATTGGCGATGGCGAACGTGGGCCTATGGTCGCCGAAATTAGTATGGAATCTGTCACCATCAAGGCGTGACCCGTGTAAATAATTCCCTTACTGTTCCCGCAATGTTATGAAAAGGCATTCGTTTGACATTTTGGTCCGGATGCCTTTTTTGTGGGCAATGATTACGATTGGTAAGGATGGCGATTATGGCCAGTGTATTTTTTAACAAATTGGGCACCCGCATGTGGGCCGTATTGATCATTGTGGTGGGCATCGCATCGCTGGCGAGCGAAAGCATCGCCCAAGTCGGAGATGCCCAGACCCTGCCGCTGGGCCCGCTTTATGTGCAGACAACGAGCGGTCGCCATGATTTTAAGGTTGAATTGGCAGTGACCCCGCAGCAACGTGCTATTGGCTTGATGTACCGCACACATATGGGGGCCGATCGCGGCATGTTATTCGCGAATGGAGTGGAGCGCGAAACCGGGTTTTGGATGAAAAATACCTATATACCATTGGATATTATTTTCATTCATCGCGATGGTCGAATCGCAAATATTGCGGCGGACACCATTCCGTTAAGCTTGGAGAGTGTGCGCTCGGCCGGCCCGGTATTTGCGATTTTGGAACTGAATGCGGGCACGTCAGCCCTCATCGGTCTAAAGCCAGGTGATATGGTCCATCACCAATTGTTCGGAAATTTTGCAGCCAACGAGTGAGCCTGCCTTATGCCCCCGCTTCATAATCAATTTAACCCGGCCTATCCCGATAATGTGCCCGATGGCTATACACCCATCGAATCGTCCAATACATTTGGGGCCATCAATGGACCGATCTTTGAGAAAAAAGAATCAGATGGCTGGGTACGCGGCTTTATGCCCGAAGAACGTCACAGCAATATGGCCGGAATTGTGCACGGCGGTATGTTGATGACCTTTGCCGATATTCTGTTGGCCCGCGCCGTACTTGAGCTGGCGAAACCGCCCTTTGTCACGCTGCGTCTGGTGGGGGATTTTGTCTCGCCAGCCCTCAAACATAATTGGGTCGAAGGTCGCGCGCGGATCCTCAGCAACGATGGCGGTCTTTATATGGTCGCGGGTGAAGTGAAAAGCCGTTCTAAACTGGTTTTGCAAGTGACGGGCAGCTTTAAGCAACTCTGATGTATTATCTGGCGCGGCAGGGGCGCTGGCCGCTTGCGATCGCGGCGTCATTATAGGTATCGCCAACAAAACGGCAATATGGGCGCCCGTGGCCGGCGCGAATCATCAACTCCGTCAGGTCTTCATGGCCAACGAAACACCGTGCGACAACCCGTTCATAGCTTCGCTCGCCCGTGTCATCGCAGCGCACCTCTTTGTTTTTTAAGAGACCAATAAGATAATCACGTGATGCCTGTCCGCGTTGGCTGTCCCATTCAGGGGCGTCCAAACCCCATAGGCGAATGCGGCTGTCATCGACCGAAATGGTGTCCCCATCCAGAACGAATGCCTGTCCAACCAGCGATAGAGATATGATCAAATACAACATCTGTTCAGTTTATCAGGAATATGGGTTGACGCTAGCCCCTGATCGACTTAGAAGTCGCTGCATATTTTCTCAGTGTCGGGGAGTAGCGCAGTCTGGTAGCGCATTCGCTTTGGGAGCGAAGGGTCGGAGGTTCGAATCCTCTCTCCCCGACCATTTCACACCATACTCTGATTTCATCCCGCTTTTGCTGGTATTGTCCATGCGGTTGTCGAGAGTGTTAAAACTTTATCTAAAATCCTAGGTAGTTTTTCCCTTTTCATTAATGGAATTCGTTTTATGTTGTTTGGGGAAAAGGCCCGAGCAATGCTTGTGGCTAAAATGGGCAAGTAGAAGTAGTCATATGGCGATCAGAAAACAAATTACGTGGATTGTCGTCGTCGGGGACAGCAAGATCAAGCTGCATGTACATGACGGTAAACAGCCCGGGCTGCAATTGATGCTGGTCGAAGAAGTGTTGAAACGCTTAGCCCAAGATCAAGCCAAAGCCGCAGCCAAGAAAAAATCTTCGGCGGGCTGGTGGCCGTTTGGCGGCAAAGAGAAGACGAAAAAACCCAAGCTGAAACTTGCTGAAACGCCGGAAGAGATGATGCGCGATATGGCCATGGTGATGAACCGGGCTGCCAAACGCGGCTATTATGATACGGTTGTGATTGTTGGGGCATCCTACAATCTGGATAAGATCACTAGCCGATTGAAGCCCGCCGCACAAGAACGCTTGCACGGTGAGTTGACCAAGGATATGACCAACGCCAGTGAATATGAGCTGCAAAAATATATGAGCAATGTCATTAGACTGTGAACGACGACATTGCTTGGTGGGGATATCCAGCACGTGACAAAAGACAGACAGCCCATATATTCCCGTGAATTCAAAAGCATCAGCGCCACAGGCGCGTGCAGTTCACGCCAACGAGACGTGCCAGCAGAGGTTGGTGTCGCGCTGGTCTATAATGGTGTGTCCTATGCGGTGATGATGATGAGCCCCATGTCGGTGGAGGAATTCGTTCTAGGCTTTTCTTTATCAGAGGGCATTATTTCTGGGCCGGAAGAGTTGATGGACGTGGAAATTGTTCCCGTGCCAGATGGACTTCTCGCCCGTGTCACGATTCCAGATGAGAAGTTTGCCGCTCTTGGCCACCGCCGCCGCAATCTGGCCGGGCAATCCAGCTGTGGACTTTGTGGTGTCGAGGATTTGCAAGCGGCCATCCGCCCGCTGGCAGGCGTTGGCGCCCCGCCACAGATCAGCGTCCAAAGCATCTTTAAAGCCACCGGAACTATACGCTCGCATCAGCCTCTGAACCGCGCCACAGGCGGTATGCACGGCGCAGCCTTTGTTGATACCGGGGGCGATATATTGCTGCTCCGCGAGGATGTCGGTCGCCATAACGCGATGGACAAGCTGATCGGGGCTATGTTGGGCGCAAACTTGGCACCGGATGATGGTTATTTGCTTCTGACCAGTCGGTGCTCTTATGAATTGGTGCAAAAGGCGGTCAGTGTGGGATTTTCGTTAATGGTGACGGTCTCCGCGCCCACCGGGCTGGCTGTCGAACTTGCCGAAGAATACGGGCTAACATTGGTGGCTTTGGCGCGGGATGATGAGTTTTTGGTCGCGCATGACCCCCACCAATTATTCGCTTGCCATTAGGGGGCTAGCCAAAGACTTTAGCATCGGCGCCATAGGAAGGCTTGTTTTCTGCGGCGCCAAACAGCCAACCCTGACCATAATCGACGCCGATTTCAGCCAGTGTTTTTGCTTGTTCTTCGGTTTCCACATATTCAGCGATGGTTTTAATCTTCAGGTCTTGGCACAAGCCAACCATAGACTTAACAAAGGCCAGCGAATCATTTGCTTCGTGCATCTCGCGAATATAGATGCCATCAATCTTAACATAGTCCACTTTCAGTTCGCGCAGATATTGATAGCCCGATGCCCCCGCACCAAAATCATCGAGACAGACGATATAGCCCCGATCACGCATGGCGTTGATGGAATTGGCAGCATTATCAAGATTAAGGATCTTACTGGATTCGGTCACTTCCACCGTCAAGCGGTTTTCCATGCCGGGGAATCCCTTAAGTTTATCAAGAACGCTGGTGACAAAGTCGGGCCGCTGGATAGAGGCACCAGAAAGATTAACCGCAAGGGCCAGATATTTATCCAGCTTCTTGTTCTTTTGGATGAAATCAGCCGCAAGTGAGCACATTGAAAAATCAAATTGCTCATTCATGCCAATTTCTTCAACAAATTGAATGATCTCAAAAATGTTTTTCCGACCGAAATTTTCGGGCGGACGGGCCAGCAGCTCATAGTGGTGCAATTCACGGTCCGATAAGCGCACAATGGGTTGGAATGCCATATTGAAGGTGTTGCGATCAAGTGCATATTTCAGGTTTTTGATCATCTCTTGCGTTTCTACATAGGCCTTTTGATAAGCCCCGCCGAGACTAGAGATGGAAACGTCTGCACCTTGTTCCGAGAATTTATCAAGCGTATAGCTGACCGCACGAATGACCTCTCGTTCATCCAAATCCACGGCATCGCTATCGACGGTGGTCACCGTAGGTTTCATCTTCTCAGCACCCGGCACGGCGCTCAGAACGTTTAGAACCTGATCAGATGTGGTTTGCTTATCATGCAGGATAGCAAATTCTTCATCACCGACCTGTGCCGCGGTTTGCCCCTCCAAAGACATCGCGGATATATGACTTGAGATGGTTTTTAGCAGCGCATCATGGGATTCTTTAGAGGACGTTTCTTTGTGCTTTTTCAGGCCTTTAAACTTGGCCATTGTGACCTTCGCGTCCTTGGACGACCGCACGGCCTGTGCCGCCAATTCGCTAAAGGCCTGTTTGTCGAGCAATCCGGTTTTTTTATCGCGCGACGTGCTTTTATTCGGTACGGCCAGAGACACCCCCGCTGAACGAGCCGCCAAATATAGCTTGTCCTTGGCTTCAGGAAGCACGATGCCAAACAGGCGGATGCGCCGCCAATAATCGTTCAGTCCACCAATGCGCAGGTTGATCGGGCCGATGCGCCCGCTGCCACTTTGCAGCATGTTGATGGAGACATTGAAGAGCGCGTGATCATCGGGGTGGATAATATCTTTTAGGTTATGGCCTGAAAGGTCGCTCATTTCGGCTGGGACAAGCTTGTCGGAAAAGGGAATCCCCGACTGGAACATGACCTTGCCATCAAGCGCGGTCTCGAAAAACGTCTCTGCGGCTGCGAAGGCAAAGGCAACAAAGCGCTCTTTTTGATTAGCTACTGCCATATGCCTCCCCCAAGGAAATTTGGCCTGCACGATTTGAACATACAACCTATGAATTAAGGTGCGAGATAATATTCTATCAAAGTTTTATTAAAGTATATAAATCAAGCGCCTAAGATAGCAGTTGCGGCTAAATAAGCAATAATGCTTTCGTATGAAGGGCAGAGTGGCTAGATTGAAGATTGGACGTGAATCATCAAAATACCGCACGGGATATGAAATATGGACTGGGATCAGGAAAAAGCCACAGCAACGGTTGCGGAATTTGTGCGCATGCCGGGTGGGCTATTACCTGCGCTTCATAGTTTGCAAGAAGCCTTTGGCTATGTGCCCGCCGAGGCTGAGGCGTTTCTGGCAGACCAATTTAACTTAACGCGCGCGCATGTGCACGGGGTGATCAGTTTCTACCATGACTTTCGTCGCGAAAAACCCGGTTACCACCAGATCAAAGTATGCGGTGCCGAGGCCTGCCAAGCGGTCGAGGGACGTGACCTATTGGCCCATATCGAAAAGAAATTAATGGTGGGGGCCGGGGGAACGTCTGACAATGGCACCTTCAGTTTGGATGTGGTTTATTGTTTGGGCAATTGCGCGGCTGGGCCGGCTGTTATGGTGGATGGCCGGACCTATGGCCGGGTCACATCCCAGCGGTTTGATCAGTTGATCTCTATTGCGCAGAAAAAACGTTTGCAACAGGGGGCCGAGAATGACTGACCAGAAGTCGACACAGGCGTCCACGCGTATTTTCATTCCTGCGGACACCACGGCCCTGTCCGTTGGCGCGGATGAGGTTGCCAAAACCATTCTAGAACGTGCCGCCCGCGATGATGTGGCGGTCGAAATTGTCCGCACGGGTTCCCGTGGTATGTGCTGGTTAGAGCCCTTTATCGAAGTTGATCATCCGGACGGTCGGGTTGGCTATGGTCCGGTAACGTCAGCCGATGTCGCCAGCCTGTTTGAAAAGAATTTCCTAGCTGGCGGTCAACACCGATTGGGGCATGGGCTGGTTGACTTGATGGATTATCTGGCGAAGCAGGACCGTGTGGTGTTTGCGCGCGCCGGGATTACACGGCCGGATTCCTTGGATGATTATATGGATCACAGCGGCATGACCGCCCTAGATGCCGCGTTGGAAATGACACCACAAGCCATTATTGATGAGGTCAAGGCCTCTGGCCTGAGGGGGCGCGGAGGTGCGGGTTTCCCCACCGGCATTAAGTGGCAGACGGTTGCGGATGCACCCATTGATGCGAAGAAAGGCGATCGCAAATATATCGTCTGCAATGCGGACGAGGGGGACAGCGGCACTTTTTCTGATCGTTTGGTGATGGAGGGTGACCCCTTCATGCTGTTGGAGGGCATGATTATCGCCGGGCTGGCGGTGGGGGCGGAGAAGGGGCTGATCTATCTGCGCAGCGAATATCCCTTGGCGCACCAACGATTGAACACGGCAATAAAGATTTTGCAGGACGATGATTGGCTTGGCGACAATGTTGCTGGCCGTGGCAAGCGCTTTGACATCGAAGTTCGTCTGGGCGCAGGCGCTTATATCTGCGGTGAAGAAACCGCGCTTTTGGAAAGTCTGGAGGGGAACCGCGGCCAGATCAGGTCCAAGCCGCCGCTACCCGCGATTGAGGGGCTATTTGGTCAGCCAACGGTTGTCAATAACGTCATTTCCTTGGCGACAATCCCGGCGATTATTGCGGCGGGCGGCGATGCCTTCGCCGGGCGTGGGACTGGGCGTTCGCGCGGCACCATGCCGTTCCAACTGGGTGGCAATGTGGCACGGGGCGGACTGGTTGAGGTCCCCTTTGGCCTGACACTGCGCGAATTGATCAAGGATTTCGGCGGCGGCACACAAACCGGCAAGCCCTTGAAAGCGGTGCAAGTCGGCGGCCCATTGGGCGCTTATTTCGCCGAAGATAAACTGGATACGCCGTTAGACATTGAAGCCTTCGCAGCCGCTGGCGGCATGATCGGTCATGGCGGCGTGGTGGTCTTTGATGAGGCTGTTAATATGGCCGAACAGGCGCGCTTTGCGCTGGAATTTTGCGCTGCCGAGTCGTGTGGAAAATGCACACCCTGTCGTATCGGCTCGGTCCGTGGGGTCGAGGTCATTGACAAAATTATGGCCGGTGTCGATACCGCCGCTAACCATATGCTTTTGAAGGACTTATTGACTGTGATGGAGGACGGCTCGCTGTGCGCTATGGGGGGACTTACGCCCATGCCCGTTAAATCTGCGCTAGACTATTTTTCTGTCGACTTTGAACCAGCCCCACGAAAGCCGGGAGAGAGCCTATGACGCATATCAGACAACAGGACTTCGGCACGCCCGCGGCTAAGTCGGGGAATACGGTGACTCTCGAAATTGATGGTCGTGCGGTCACGGTCCCTGCGGGGACGTCGATCATGCGTGCAGCGATTGAAAACGGTACGGAAATTCCCCGCCTGTGTGCCACTGATAGCGTGAAGTCGTTTGGTTCCTGCCGCCTGTGCTTGGTGGAGATTGAGGGCCGCAAAGGCACCCCATCGTCCTGCACCACGCCCGCAGAAGAGGGCATGAAGGTGCTGACCGGGACGGATCGGTTGCAGAAAATACGCCGCGGCGTGATGGAGCTTTATATCTCGGATCATCCGCTAGATTGTCTGACCTGTGCCGCCAATGGCGATTGTGAATTGCAGGACATGGCGGGCGCGGTTGGTCTGCGTGATGTGCGCTATGGCTTTGATGGCGATAATCACACGGACCTTGGCAAAGACGAGAGCAACCCTTATTTCACCTATGATCCCTCTAAGTGCATCGTTTGTTCGCGTTGTGTGCGGGCCTGTGACGAGGTGCAGGGCACGGTCGCCTTAACGATCGAAGGGCGCGGTTTCCTATCCCGCGTGGCTGCGGGGGCGGGTGAAGACTTTATGGCGTCCGAATGTGTCAGTTGCGGGGCCTGTGTCCAAGCGTGCCCCACGGCGACGCTTCAAGAAAAAAGCATTATTGATCATGGCATGGGCGACCGGGTGGTTGAGACCACCTGCGCTTATTGCGGCGTCGGCTGTTCGTTCCGCGCTGAAATGCAGGGCGAGCGGGTGGTGCGTATGCTGCCGGATAAAGACGGCGGCGCCAACCATGGTCATAGCTGTGTGAAGGGCCGCTTTGCGTGGGGCTATGCCAGCCATGCTGACCGCATTACTACGCCAATGATCCGCGAAAAAATCACCGATGAATGGCAAGAGGTCAGCTGGGACGAAGCCATTGATTTTGCCGCCACCAAACTGAAAGCCATTCAGAAAAAACATGGGGTTAAAGCCATTGGCGGCATCACCTCGTCGCGCTGTACCAACGAAGAAGTGTGGGCGGTACAAAAGCTGATCCGCGGGGCGTTTGGCAACAATAATGTGGATACCTGCGCGCGGGTGTGTCATTCGCCGACGGGTTATGGCCTGAAGCAAACATTCGGCACCTCTGCGGGCACACAGCATTTCGATAGCGTGTTGGAGGCTGATGTTATTCTGCTTATCGGCTCCAACCCCACCGACGCGCATCCCGTGTTTGGTAGCCAAATGAAACGGCGTTTGAGAGAAGGCGCGAGGCTGATTGTGATGGACCCGCGCGCGATTGATTTGGTACGGACACCGCCGCATATCGAAGCGGATTATCATCTGTCCCTGCGCCCGGGCACCAATGTGGCGATGATCAACGCCTTTGCTCATGTGATTATGACCGAGGGTTTGGCGGATGAGGACTTTATCGCCAAACGCTGCGATAAAAAAAGCTTTAACGCATGGAAAAAGTCCATCCTGCGCGAAGAAAACACACCGGAAACGGTTGCCGAGATTACAGGCGTAGCAGCGGACGATATCCGCGCCGCAGCGCGGCTTTATGCGGGCGCAGGCAACGGCGCGATCTATTATGGTCTTGGTGTCACGGAGCACTCCCAAGGCTCCACCATGGTCATGGGGATGGCGAATTTGGCGATGGCCACGGGCAATATCGGCCGTATGGGTGTGGGCGTAAACCCCATGCGCGGGCAGAATAATGTGCAAGGGTCCTGCGATATGGGGTCCTTCCCGCACGAATTGCCGGGTTATCGCGGGGTCGATGATGATGCGGTGCGCGCCACATTCGAAGCCGATTGGGGCGTTAAATTGGACGCTGTGCCGGGCTTTCGAATTCCCAATATGATGGATGAAGCGGTTGCCGGCAATTATCGCGGCATTTATGTGCAGGGCGAAGATATCGCCCAATCAGACCCCAATACCACACATATCGAGGCCGCATTGGGTGCGATGGATTGCGTGATTGTCCAAGACCTGTTCCTGAATGAAACCGCCCGTTTTGCGCATGTTTTTCTGCCGGGGACGAGTTTCCTTGAAAAAGACGGGACGTTTATTAATGCCGAGCGGCGCATCAACCGCGTCCGCCAAGCCATTTCACCCAGACAGGGCATGGACGAATGGGAGATTACTGCGCGTTTGGGTCGCGCCATGGGCTATAAAGACATGCAGTGGAATAGCGCGGCGGAAATTATGGACGAAATTGCCCGCCTGACGCCGACCTTTGCGGGGGTGTCGTTTGATTTCCTTGATAAAAATGGCAGCGTCCAATGGCCCTGTAATGATGCAGCCCCCATGGGCACGGTGATCATGCACGAAGATAAGTTCGTGCGCGGGCGTGGCAATTTTGTGCCCACCGAATATGTACCGACCGAAGAACGCACCAATCGGAAGTTTCCTTTACTTCTGACCACCGGGCGTATTTTGTCGCAGTATAATGTTGGTGCGCAAACACGGCGGACACCGAATAATCTGTGGCATGACGAAGACCTGCTGGATATTCATGCCAGCGATGCAGAGGCCCGCGGTATTCGCAGCGGCGATCTGGTGGCCATCCAATCCAGAAAAGGCGAAACAGTACTGCGCGCCAATATCACCGACCGGGTCAATCCGGGCGTGGTCTATACCACATTTCATATGCCTGAATCTGGCACCAATGTGGTGACAACGGAGCTGTCCGATTGGGCCACATCCTGCCCGGAATATAAGGTGACAGCGGTGGAGATCAGACCCGCCAACCACCGTTCCGATTGGCAAAGTCATTACGAGGAATTCACAGAGGCCACCCGCAAGATCCACAAAACCGAAGCCGCGGAGTAGGATTAAGGCTCGATTTTAATGTCGTTGCCATAAGCGTCCTTGTCGATCAACTTTGGTTTTTGCTCAGAGGTCGTGTTAAAGTTTGGGAGGTCGGCCTCTTTCTGGAGAATTTCAGGAAGGTCTGTAATGACTTTCCAATTCGCCTGCACCTTTTCGGAGCCATTCCCGGTACCGCGGTTGATGTCTAGTATGGTTGTGTGTTGTGAGGCGGAATGGTTGGCATCTATCATTGCCATTCGGGCTCGAGGAGTTAAGTACAGCGCGTTATTCTTGAGCCAAGCCTGAATTTCATCCACTTTTTTCATGCATTCTGGGCGGTGGACGGATTGCATCAACTCTAAGGCTAACGAGAAGGCCTCTTGATGTTTGTCGAGGCGCTTATCAGCGGCAACAAATCTGCTTTGGTTGAAAGCTCTGCGGTCTTCCCGCTCAGCTTCGAACTCGTGCTTTACCTCTTCAATCTTTGTGGTGATTTCCGCAATGTCTTTTTTGTCTGCTAAGTTCTTTCCTTTTTGCGAAAAGAAACCTTGGGCAGCAGCACCAAATGCAGCCGCGACAAACGTGATCAATGCCACTTCAATTGGTTCCATGGGAGTTTCCTTTTCCAGCAAATCTAGAGCATCCCAAAATCTATCGTGTAGGTAGAATAAAGTCTAAAGAATCTTCTGATGTCTCAAATACCAGACTGCGAAGGCGAGGGCGGGCAGGGGCCATGTGTCGCCCGTGCCATAGCCCATGATGTCGGGGGCAAACAGAACCCACAGATAAATGCTGAGGGCTGTGCCGATGATGAAAATCCAATTGCCCGACATCATGTCGCGTGTTCCACCTGATCGCTGATATATTCCGCCAGTTTTTCCACCTGTTTCCAGTCGGTATATTCATAGTCTTTTGAGGTATCGGTGTCTCCACCAGCCTTTTTGGCAATCCGTTTCATAATCATTTTCATCGGCCAAGAGTATTTAGAATACATCAGCGCGCCTGCGAACATTTCCACATGGTCAAAGGTGAAATGAATTTGTGCTTTCATTTTTTGCCGGGCATCGGAAAGCGATTCCTCGCGCAATATAGGGTCTTTTGTTGCAGCACTGAGCAGAACGAGAAAAAAGGCATTGGGCCGCCGCTGGATAGCATCTGCGTTGGCGTTGATAAAATTGACCAATTCCTTCTCGATACCGCCCGCGTGCATGGAGCCACCAAAAAGTAAAAACCCGAATTGGCTAAGGTCGGAGTCGAAGGGGTGCTGCGCATCGTGCAGCACAACCGACAGACCGCGATCTTTCAGATGCTGCGCGAGAGTGCGCGCGATCTTTTCTGATTGCCCCTCTCGTGTCGCAAATGTGATCAATATGTCAGTTTTGGCCATGGCCTAGAATAACCCGACAACCTCGCCCTTGTCATTAAGATCAATCGCATTGGCGGCGGGCACCCGGGGCAGGCCGGGCATGGTCATGATATCGCCGCAGATCACCACCGCAAATTCAGACCCACCGGAAATCCGCAAGTCACGGATCGGCAGAGTGTGGCCCGTGGGGGCGCCTTTCAGGTTCGGATCAGACGAGAAGCTATATTGCGTCTTGGCGATACAGACAGGGTAGTTGGCAAACCCATTGTCTTCGGCCTGTTGGAACAGGTTGCGAACCTTTTTGTCGGCCATGATGCCATCGGCACCATAGATGTTTTTGGCCACAGCCCGCGCCTTGGCCCACAGTCCATCACCACTGTCATAGGTCAGGCCCAAATCGCCAGTTTTGCCATCGCTTTCATCCAGCATGGCAATGACTTTCTCGCCCAGCTCCTTGGCTCCTTCGCCGCCGTGCTCCCAATGGTTGGCCATGATGGCCTCGACGCCCTCGGCTTTACAAATATCCTTCACCGCTTGAATTTCGGCCTCTGTATCGGTGAAAAATTTGTTCACCGCGACCACCATGGGACGGTTAAAGGATTTCACAATGCGGATGTGTTGCAGCAGGTTCGCGCCGCCGCGTTTGACCGCATCGACATCCTCTTTGTTGAAATCATCTTTTTCCACGCCGCCATGGGATTTCAGCGCGCGAATGGTCGCCACCAGCACCACCGCATCGGGCGCAAGGCCAGATGTGCGGCATTTGATATTGATGAACTTCTCGGCCCCAAGGTCGGAGCCAAAACCGGCCTCTGTCACCACATAATCAGCGGCTTTGAGCGCCGTCCGCGTCGCCACCACACTGTTGCAGCCATGGGCGATATTGCCAAAGGGACCACCGTGAATGAAGGCGGGTGTGCCCTCTAGCGTTTGTGCCATGTTGGGCTGGAAGGCTTCTTTCAGCAGAACCGTCATCGCGCCCGGGGCTTCGATAGATTTTGCCGTTACAGGCTCCCGCCCGCGGGTATAGCCGATCACGATATTGCCAAAGCGCCGCTTCAGGTCGTCCAGATCATTGGACAAGCAGAGGATCGCCATGACCTCGCTGGCTGCTGTAATGTCGAACCCATCGGCGCGGGGAAAACCGTTTGCCACACCGCCAATAGAATTAATGATGTTGCGCAGCACGCGGTCATTCATATCCACACTGCGTCGCCATGTCACCCGGCGGGGGTCCAGTTTCAGATCGTTTGACCAGTAAATATGATTGTCCACCATGGCCGCCAGCAGGTTATTGGCCGCATTGATGGCGTGCAGATCGCCGGTGAAGTGCAGGTTGATATCCTCCATCGGGATAACCTGCGCGCGGCCACCGCCTGCGGCACCGCCCTTCATGCCAAAGCAGGGACCAAGGGAGGCTTCGCGGATACACACGGCGGTATTTTTGCCCAGCGCCGATAGCGCATCGCCCAGACCGACGGTGGTTGTGGTTTTGCCTTCACCTGCCGGGGTCGGGGTAATCGCGGTTGTCAGAATCAATTTGCCGTTGGGGCGGCTTTGCAGCGCGTCCATCTGGTCATAAGTGACTTTTGCCTTGTGTGGGCCAAAGTGATACAGGCCGGATGCCGGAATATCCAGCTTGGCAGCAATGTCGCCAATCGGTTTCATTTGGACGGAGCGCGCGATTTCAATATCGCTCAAAAAAGTCTGAGCCATGTGTTTTTTCCCAAGTCGTTATGCTCTTGCCCTCCCGCAGGCGTGAGCGTTTTTCCAAGGCGCTATGCTAGCGGGACTATACGCTCACGCAAGGAAAATTTGTCAACTAGGGTATGGCGGCAAGCCATTGTCTTTGCTAGCGTGTCGAGGAGGGAGACGCGGTATGAGTAACGATAAACCAGCAATAGAATATATCCATGGTATTCGCGCTAATTTGGGTCAGTTTTCCCAGCAGTTGATGCAGGTCTTTTTCGTCGGTTTAACGATCGGCTTGCAACGCAATGTCGTTCCCGCCATGGCTGAGACGGAATTTGGTGTGCCAGCGGGGTCGTTTACCCTGTTGATGGCCTTTGTCATCTCCTTTGGCTTTGTCAAAGGGGCGATGAATTTTGTCGCGGGACGTATGAGCGAGACATTTGGTCGCCGCAAGGTCCTGATCTGGGGTTGGCTGATCGCGCTGCCGATCCCCTTCATTATCGCGTGGGCGCCCAGTTGGAACTGGATTGTTGCCGCGAATATCCTGCTTGGCCTGAACCAAGGCATGGCGTGGTCGATGACAGTGACGTCCAAGGTGGATATTACCCGTGCCGATCAGCGCGGCTTGGCCACCGGGTTTAATGAATTTGCCGGCTATGGTGGGGTGGCGATCGCGGGCATCATTACGGGCTATATGGCCACCAGTTTGGCACCGCGCGATGCGCTGTTTTATTTTGGCCTGAGCGTGATCATCATTGCATTGATCTCGGCCTATCTATTTTCTAAGGAAACCCTGCCATGGGCCAAGGCGGAGGCCGCAGCGCATAAAGATGGCACCCATAAAGGCCCCACGCCGCGCTTTCCCGCAGGTGTACCGGATAAGCCATCTATGGCTGAGATATTTTCCCTCGTGACTTGGCGGCACAAGGGGTTTATGGCGCTATCACAGGCTGGCTGTGTGGAAAAGTTTGTCGATGCGTTGGTCTGGGCTTTTTATCCTGTTTTTCTGCTCTCCCAAGGCTTAAGCATTGTCCAGATCGGTTGGGTTGTGGGTGTTTACGGGCTGGTTTGGGGCGGGTCCCAGCTTTGGACCGGGCCATTGTCCGACAAATACGGTCGCAAATGGCCGATTGTGGCGGGGATGTGGATGTGCGCGGCGGGTGTTTGGGCCATGCTGCGGGTGGATGGGATCGTCTATTGGTCGTTGGTGGCGGCCTTTACCGGCGTTGGTATGGCGCTATTATACCCCACCTTGATTGCCGCCGTGGGCGATATTTCGCACCCCAATTGGCGCGGTTCATCACTGGGGGTTTATCGGTTTTGGCGGGATACAGGCTATGGCATCGGTGCCTTGGCCATTGGCTTGATCGCAGATTATACGGGCACTATGTCAGCAGGCTTCGAATTCACCGCATATGCGATGGCCATATCGGGCTTGATTGTTTGGCTATTTCTGGATGAAACGCACCCCAATATCAATCCGGCAGATCCGCGCAGCGAAGACTAAAATACCCTTGACCAGGCGTGCTTTTGGTCGCATGTATGTGGTCTGAAATCAGAGCTATAAAGAGGCGATCAATGAGCACCGCGAAAATATACAGCCCCGCCAAAAATGTGATGCAGTCCGGCAAGCACGGTCTGGGAACATGGCTCTTGGAATATGAGGCTGGTGAGCCCAAAGTGCCTGACCCCATCATGGGGTGGGCTGGGTCTGGCGATACGTTAAGCCAATTAAAGATGCGCTTTGAAAGTCAGGAAGACGCAGAAGCCTTTGCTAAATCGAAGGGGATCGCCTACCGCGTGGTAAGACCGCAAAAGAGCAAACTGCATCTCAAGGCATATTCGGATAATTTCAAATAGGTCCGGCCTGTTCGGTTTGGCCGGTCTGACGGCCCCTACAAAAATGTCGCCGCGCTTAGCTCAGCTGGATAGAGCAGCCGCCTTCTAAGCGGCAGGTCGCAGGTTCGAATCCTGCAGCGCGGGCCATTTTTTCTTTTCTGGAAATTTATGGGATCAAAGGTCCTCGCAAGAGTCGAGGAATTTATTCACATGCCGTTCTATATCAACGGTACAGCCATCAATGGCCAGTGGACAATCGCCGCAATCCTCCTTGGCACACCAGTTTTTCATCGCCCCAAGCACACGGACCATGTTGACGATACGGTCGATGTCACGCTCTTTACAGGCGGCCTTAAAAAACCCGCCCAGTTGCAGGTCGCCAAAGGATTTTTGAATGTCAAAGAGGGTCATTGGCAGCTTTCACTAAAAAAATACAAATAATCGTGCTGCCTGATGCACGCTGCTATTGGCCTGATTAATCTTTTGTTAACCGATGACCAATGGGGCGAAACCTATAGATTAGGTTGGTGTAATGCAAGCGGAAATTGTGAACTTTTATGGTACTTGGAATCAGAGCAAGTTTGTGTCTAAACTCGCGCAAATCAAAAACGGAGAGTGGGTTATGGTCAAGGCGCTATTGAGTATTGTTTTCATTGTGGTTTTCGCGGTGATGGGTGTTGCACCTGCTGCATGGTCGGCCGATGAGCGCCGGACGTCGGTCCAAGCGGCACCTGATCGGGCACAGGGCGAAGGCCCGTTTGAGCGCCTCGTCATCCGGGGCGCGATGATGATTGACGGCACGGGCGCGCCGCCCATTGGCCCGGTTGATATCGTTGTTGAAGGCAACAGAATTACCAAGGTTTCACTTGTCGGTTCGCCGCATTTGCCGATTAACCCGGACAGTCGCCCAGAAGCAGGAACGCGGGAAATTGACGCATCAGGCTCATATGTCTTGCCGGGGTTTATTAACTCTCATGCGCATATTTCAAACCCGGCTCAGTTCCGCTTTGGCGAAGCATCGCCCGCTGAATACACCTATAAGCTTTGGCTTGGTCATGGGGTGACCACCATCCGCGAAGTGGGTGGGGGGAATGGTCGTGACTGGACGCTGAATGAACGCGCCCGCAGCGCCGCCAACGCCATCACCGCACCGCGTATTATGGCCTATGATGGCTTTCGCGGCCCCGATACTCCGGATGATGCGCGTAAGTGGGTACGGCAATTGGCCAAAGATGGCGGTGATGGCATCAAGTTTTTTGGGGCTAGCCCGGCCGTTATGGCAAGCGCTTTGGATGAAGCGGGCAAGGTGGGGTTAAGAACCACCATGCATCACGCGCAAATGTCGGTGACGCGCTGGAATGTCTTGGACTCGGCACGTGCCGGTATGAACAGCATGGAACATTGGTATGGCCTGCCAGAAGCCATGTTTGATGACCGCACCGTACAGAATTACCCTGCCGATTATAATTATGCAGACGAACAGCATCGCTTTGGCGAAGCAGGGCGTTTGTGGCAGCAGGCCGCGGCACCCGGCAGCGCGCGCTGGAATGCGGTGATGGACGAGTTGTTGGCGCTTGATTTTACCCTGGTGCCAACCCTGACCATTTACGAAGCCAGCCGTGACCTGATGGCCATGAAGGGGCAAGAATGGCTGGATGATTACACATGGCCAGCGCTGTGGGGCTTTTTCACCGCGTCACGCAATTCGCATGGATCTTACTGGTTTAATTGGACCACCAGCCACGAAATTGAATGGAAGAAGAACTATAAAATTTGGATGCAGTTCCTCAACGAATACAAGAACCGTGGCGGCCGTGTTGCCATGGGGGACGATGCGGGCTTTATCTATAAACTTTATGGCTTTGGCTATATCCGCGAATTTGAATTGCTCCAAGAAGCGGGTTTTCACCCTCTAGAAGTGGTCCGCGCGGCAACACTTGACGGTGCGGAGCTTCTTGGTCGCGCTGACGAATTGGGCACCATTGAGGTTGGTAAACTGGCTGATTTGGTGATCATTGACGAAAATCCGCTGGAAAACTTCAAGGTACTTTATGGCACAGGCTTTGAACGCCTGAATAATGCGACCGATACGCCAGAACGCGTTGGCGGTGTGAAATACACCATCAAAGACGGCATTGTTTATGACGCCAAGGCATTGTTGAAGGATGTGCGCGATATGGTGGCCGCCGAACAGGCGCACCGGGCGGAATAGAGACTAGCCCCTTAGGACGGCAACGGCTTTGATCAGCGCCCAGACGGGCATGCCCTGTTCAAGGTGCAAACGATCCAGCGAATGGCGGGTGATGCGCGATATGATGCGCGTTTTCCCGCCGGTGAGGCGCAAGGTGATGTCTACCTCGTTATCGCTGGCTGGTTTTATGCCCTCGACCATGCATTCCAGATTGTTCAGCACGCTGATGCCTTCGGGCGGGTTGGTGGCGATGGCCACATCGCGAGCGAGGATCCGCACCCGCAACTGATCGCGCTTTGGTTCCCGTGTGAGCAGGAGATTCGCGCCATCAATTTCCAAGCTGGACAGTCCGTCCCAATGTCGCTGTACGGTGCCTTCCAAGATGACCGATGGGTTGCCCCCGCCAGCGATGCGGGTGAAAATATCGTGGCCGCAGACCTCGTCCAACGCCCCTTGCAGCGTGATCCGGCCGTCTTCCATGATGATAATATCATCGGCCAGCCGCATGACCTCGTCCATTTGATGGGTGACATAAAAAATTGGGATGTTGTGGGTCGCTTGCAAGCGTTCCAGATACGGAAAAAAGGCATCGCGGCGCGCCGGGTCAATGCCTGATAGCGGCTCGTCCAGCAACAAGAGGCGCGGCCCAGACATAAGCGCACGCGCCAGTGCGACGCGGCGTTTTTCCCCGCCAGAAAGGGTCGCGGGGCGGCGGGTCAACAGCGGCTCCAAGTCAAAAACATCGGTCAGCTCTTCGAATTTGGCCGGGTCTTTTACGCCGCGACCCTTGGGCCCATACATGATATTTTTTGCCACATTCATGTGGGGAAACAGCAGTGCGTCCTGAAAAACATAGCCAATGCGCCGCCCTTCTGGTGGTAAATGATCGAGACGGTCACCATTCAGGCTAATCTCATTTTGGCCATGGCGCTGAAGCCCGGCAATGATGTTCATAAGGCTGGTTTTACCCGCGCCAGAGGGGCCAACGATTGCGGTGACACCGTCAAAAGCTTCGAACCAAATATCAAGCGTGAAGTCATTCAATTTGGCGCTGATGTTTGCGGAAAAGACGCTGGTTTCGACCATTATTTACCGCCCTCCATCCTTCGCCGCACAAGGCGTGCTAACCATTCGGACGCCGCTAAAGCGCCCAGCGCGATCACCAATGATATGGCCATGAGCCGAAAGGCTGCATCCTCGCCGCCGGGTGTTTGGATGGCATCATAAAGCGCTAATGGCAAGGTCTGTGTCAACCCGGGGATGGAGGCGACGAAAGCAATGGTTGCGCCAAATTCGCCAAGCGCCCGGGCAAAGCCCAAGAGGCCGCCCATGATGACGCCGGGTAGGGCCAAAGGCAGGGTGATGGTCATGGCGCTGTGCACCGGGCCAGCGCCAAGGGTGCGCGCCACCTGCTCCAACCGCCCATCGGTGGCCTCAATAGACAGGCGTATCGCGCGGACCATTAATGGAAATGCCATGATGCCTGCGGCCAGCGCCGCGCCTTTCCAGTTGAAGGCAAAGCTGATGCCCAAAACATCGTTCAGCCATGCGCCCATGGTGGCATCGGGGCCAAATGTAATCAGCAACAGATAACCGATAATAACAGGTGGCAGAACCAGCGGCGCGTGGATCAGACCGTCGATAATGGTTTTGCCATAAAAATCATGTCGCGCCAGCACCCACGCAGTTATTGTCGCCAATGGCAGGCCCCACAGGATAACCCACAGTCCGACTTTCAGGGACAATATGAGGGCATCAATTTCTTGGGGGCTCAAGGCCATAGAGGCTCCTACAGGCTAATATGTGGTTTTAAAACGGTTAAGGGCCGCGTCCAAATCAGCAATGATATCTTCGACATTTTCCAGCCCGATATGCAACCGCACCAACGGCCCCGGGGCGCTCCATTTATTCACGTCGCGGGCGCGGCTCGGATCAGACGGGTAAATCAAGCTCTCGAACCCGCCCCAAGAAAGGCCCAGTTTAAAGAGCTGCATGTCATCAACCATGGTGCCAATGTCGCCCAGTTTGCCCCCGGCGAGGATGATGGAGAATAGGCCAGAGGCGCCCGAAAAATCACGTTTCCAAAGATCGTGGCCAGCGGCATTTTCTAGCGCTGGGTAGCAAACCTTGTGCACATCGTCGCGGGCGTCCAGCCACTGTGCAACTTTTATGGCATTCGCTTGGTGTTGTTTAAGGCGCACCCCCAATGTGCGCAAACCACGCAGTGTCAAATAGGCATCGTCAGGGCCGACGGTTTGCCCAAGATGAATGCGTGTTTTGGCGAGTTTTGCCATCGCCCGCTCGCCAGCAATGACGGCCCCCATCATGACATCCGCATGGCCGACAATATATTTGGTGCAGGCCTGAATGACCAAATCAGCGCCCAATTCAATACCGCTGGAGAAATATCCGGCCGCCCATGTGTTATCGAGGATCAGATAAATATCCCGCGCACGCGCGGCGGCGGCCATGGCGGGAACGTCGGCAACTTCAAAGGTTAAGGAGCCGGGGCTTTCGATCAGGACCGCTGTGGTATTGTCTTTGAATTTTGTCTTGATATCCGCACCTAGGGCGGGGTCGTAATAGTCGGCCTCTATGCCAAGGGTGTTGAGGAAATTGGTGGCATATTTGCGGGTGGGCTCATAGGCATTGTCGCAAATAAGGATATGGTCACCTTTGCGGCATACGCTTAGAATTGCGCCAATCACGGCGGCAATGCCAGATGGAAACAGCCGGGCGCCAACGCCGCCTTCCAAGCCGGCAAGCGCTTGTTCCAGTGAACGTGTGGTGGGCGAGCCAAAACGACCATAGAAGAATTTTTCATCCATATGCCGGACCCCATCGCGCAGGGCTGCCCAAGTATCAAACACCACGGTGGAGGCGTGATAGACAGGCGGGTTCACCACGCCGTGGGCGTGTGCGTCTTCGGTCCCTAGGCTGGCGAGCAGGGTATCTTTACCCATGGTGTGCTTGGTGTTTTCGCTCATGGTGTTCAATCTTCTTTTCTGTGGTGCGCGACCGGGGTATCCGGGTGTAGGCCCCATTCAACCCATGACCCATCAAAGACACGTGCCCATTTACCACGGACACGGTACAAGCAAAAGCCCAAAGCCGCCGCTGTCACGCCCGACCCGCAGGTGGTGATGATGGGGCCGTTGAGATCGACGCCCAATTTATCAAATGTTGCGCGCAATTCGTCACGGGATTTAAACTTTCCATCCTCATTGAACAGATCGCCGTAATAAAGATTATGTGACCCGGGAATATGCCCGGCGCGCATGCCGGGGCGGGGTTCTGCCTCCAACCCGCCAAAACGCGCAGGGCTACGCGCGTCAATGATGCACGCGGCAGATGTCTCGACCGCGCCTAAAACCTCGTCAAGGGTCGCAATCAGGTCTTTATTCATCCCGGATGCGACAAAATTCCCAGCCGCACAGGCCTCTGCACCGCTACGGAGCGCGCCGCCAGCGGCTTTCCAGGCATCCAGTCCACCATCAAGGATCGAGACCTTATCGTGGCCAAAGGCACGGAACATCCACCATGCGCGCGCCGCTGTGGGCACGCCGCCAATCTCGCGCGGGCTGTAGCTGTCATAAATAACGATATGACTTTCGTTGTTCATGCCCAATAGGCGCACACCTTGGCCGAACTCATCGGCGCTTGGCATCATATGTGGTAGGTCGCTGTCCATATCGCAGATTTCTTCCAGATGAAAAAATTGCGCACCCGGGATATGTTCACTCAAATATTCCACATAGCCATCGCGGCCTGTATTCGGCAGATGCCAACTGGCGTCCAGCACCTTCACATCAAAATCGTCCGTGGCTATATGTTCTTGCAGCCATTCGGCGCTGACCAAGTGATCGTGAAAATCGTGAAAGTCCGACATAAGCTCACCTCATTATTTACCACTGCGGTATTCTTTAATCGTCAGAATAAGAGTGTTGAATGTTTTGACAAATCATTTCTCGGGTTTCATAAAAGCCTCAGACAAAATTGTGGCGAAATCCCGCTAGGAATGAAAAGCATGAATGAAGACGCGAAGAAAAATCTGGGTCAGTTGGGCAAACAAACCGCTTTACCCGCGACCCCGGAAGACGCGGTTTTGGAATGTGTGCCCAATCCGCGCCCGGGTGAAGACTATCTGGTGCGCTTTACTTGTCCGGAATTCACATCGCTTTGTCCGGTCACTGGCCAGCCTGATTTTGCCCATTTCGTGATCGATTATGTGCCCGGTGAGAAAATCGTCGAATCCAAGTCGCTGAAACTGTTCATGCATTCGTTTCGCAACCATGCGGGTTTTCACGAAGATTGCACCATCTATGTGGCCGAGCGCCTGATTGCGGTTATGGCCCCCAAATGGCTGCGTATCGGCGGCTATTGGTATCCACGCGGCGGCATTCCCATTGATGTCTTTTATCAAACGGGCGAGCCGCCCAAGGGTCTTTGGCTGCCCGACCAAGGCGTTGCACCCTATAGCGGTCGCGGCAGATAACTAACGAATACCCGTGATTTTATGGGTTTGCAGGCTGAGCTGCCAATTGGGGCGCTCACGCACCAGTTCGATCGCCAGCATGGTATTGGTGGTCAGATCCGGCCCGTCCATGGGTTGCAGGCTATAGCGCTTAAAGTCGAGCTTTTCCAACGCCTCAAGCGAATACCCATCTTGGGGCACCACCAGTTTCAATTCATCGCCTGATGTCTGGATCAGTTCGCTGCCCGCCTTGGGGCTGATGCACAGCCAGTCTATGTCATCAGGTGCTTTTTGCGTTCCATTGCTTTCCACGCCGATCTCGAAGCCTTCTTTGTGCAGGGCGGTGATCAGTGCCGCATCCAGTTGCAGCAGCGGTTCGCCGCCAGTGCAGACCACATATGGAACCCCTGCGCCCCCTTTTGGCCAGAAGGATTTGACATGTGCAGCCAAGTCGTCGGCGGTCTTAAATTTACCACCGCCATCACCATCCGTGCCGACGAAATCCGTATCGCAGAATGTGCAGATGGCACTTGCGCGGTCCTGTTCGCGCCCGGTCCACAGATTACAGCCGGAAAAGCGCAGGAAAACAGCGGCGCGGCCTGTATGCGCGCCTTCACCCTGCAGGGTGTAGAAGGTCTCCTTCACGCTATAGGTCATGGTTTATTCCTGATATTTGGTGGGGTCTTTGACGCCAGCGTCAATAAAGCCCTTGCGGCGCAGTGTACAACTGTCACAACGGCCACAGGCACGGCCTTCTTCATCGGGATCATAGCAGGAAATGGTCATGCTATAATCGACCCCCAAGCGGATGCCCTCGGCGATAATTTCTGCCTTCGTTAGCAGGATCAGTGGCGTGTGAATAGTCATTTGCTCGCCTTCAACACCCACCTTGGTCGCCAGATTGGCAAGCTTCTCAAACGCGTCAATATATTCCGGGCGGCAATCGGGATAGCCCGAATAATCCATGGCGTTCACCCCGATGAAAATATCGCCTGCGTGCTTCACCTCGGCAACGGCCAAAGCATAGGACAGAAAAATCGTATTGCGTGCGGGTACATAGGTAATCGGGATATCGTCCGCCATATCTGCCTGATTGCGGTCTTTCGGCACCGGAATATCAGCGGTCAGGGCGCTGCCGCCGATGGCGGCCAGATCAATATCAATGATGCGGTGTTCAAACACATTATTCTTTTCGGCGATGGCTTTGGCGGCCTGTAATTCATAAAGATGCCGCTGCCCATAGCGAAAAGACAGCGCGGTCACCCGGTAGCCATTATAGATGGCGCGGGCCAGTACGGTGGCACTGTCAAGGCCACCAGAGAGCAGAACGATGGCATCTTTAATTTTCGGATCGTTGTTCATAATGCCCTCATAACACCAGACTATAGAATTGAAAAGGCCGGGAACATGCCCCGGCCTTTAATAATATCACACTGTTTGGCGAAGTTAGGTCTCAAATGTATCGAGGACTTCACCTTCATGGTGCGGCAGGTTGAGGCGCTTGTCCATCACCGCTGCGGCAACCATGTCGCCAAACACATTCACGCTGGTTCGCATCATATCAAGAATTCGGTCAACCGCGAAGACCAGCGCGATGCCCTCGGCAGGGATGCCGACGGAGATTAAGATGGTGATCAACATGCCCAAGCTGCCGCCCGGTACGCCCGGTGCGCCAACGCTGGAACCAACGGCCAGCGCCAATAGAACGGCGATATCCGCCGGGGTAAGTTGAATGCCGAAGACCTGTGCCAAGAACAGCACCACAACAGATTGGTAAACCGCTGTGCCGCCCATATTGGCCGTTGCCCCCAACGGGATCACCAATCGGCCCACGGTGGGATGGATGCCAGCTTGCGTTTCAATCGCCCGCAGGGTGACGGGCATTGTGGCTGATGATGAAGACGTGGAAAAAGCGATCACCATTGGGTTGCGTACCTGAGAGATAAAGGTCAAGGGAGAGCGCCCTGTCATCGCAAACAGGATGATGCAATACATGATGAACACCCCGATGAGCGCAACAATGAATGTACCCACATAGGCAGACACCCCAATGAAGGCGCCCATGCCAACCTTGATCATGACATCGGCGAGGAGGCCAAAGATTGCGACGGGTGCAAATTTCATCAACCAGCCAACAATGGCCATGCAGGCCGACTGGACTGATGCCAATAGGTCAATCAACGCCTTGGATTCATTCTTTGGAATGGCCAACAGCGCAATACCAAAAATACCTGCGGCGATCACGATCTGTAACAGTGCGCCTTGTGCCATCGATGTGAATGGATTGGTTGGAAAGATCGAGACAATGGTTTGTGGCAGGGTCCCTTCGCCGAGGCCAAGGCCCGAAGCGTTCATGGCGCCACTGCCGAGTTTTTCCTGCACAATGGCGGGGTCCATGAACGAACCGGGGTTTAAAATTGTTGTGGTCGCAACGCCGATTAAAACGGCAATCGCGGTTGTCACAACAAAGAATAAGATAACCCCAAGCCCCAGTTTTTTGACAGACTCGGTATCTTCACCCGCGCAAATACCCAGCGCGATCGAGGAAATAACCAACGGAATGACGACAAAACGTATCAGGGTCAAAAACATGTTCCCCGGCAGGGCTAACCAGCCGCCGATGCTTTCGGCCACGTCACGCGGCAACAAGTTCAGATCCGGCCCCATAAGAAAGCCGACGGCAACGCCGAGTGCAAGGCCGATAAGAACCTTGAGCCATAGTCGGTCTGTGGTTGGCATAGTATCTGTCATTAAGTCTTACTCCCCATTTTAACTTTTGGCAGGTGTGTTATAATTACGGTTATGATTATAGCCCCTATTGATAAGCCCCGCATATTAGCGGTTATTTGCTTGGCCGCAAGCATACTTGTATTTGCGCTTCTGGCCAGCCCTGTCGGGCAAACACACGAGGCCCAGGAATTAAGTGTTGGCGATGGTATTGCGGCTTATAGCCTGCAAGATTATGAACGCGCCCGTGACATCTGGCAGAGCTTGGCAGAACAGGGCGATGCGGCAGCCGCCGTGCGCTTGGCCGATCTATATCAACTTGGCTTGGGTGTTCTGCCAGACTTTGCAGTGGCGGCGCACTGGCTGGGGGTCGCAGCGGATGCGGGCGATGCTGATGCGCAGTTTGAACTGGGGACCTTATACGCGTCCGGACGCGGGGTCACGCCGGACCCATTTCTCGCCTTTGAATATATCCTGATGGCCGCAGAACAGGATCATGGGCTGGCGCAATATGAAGCCGCCAAGATGCTGTACCTTGGCGAATTGGGTGCGCCCGATTATGTGGCGGCTGCGGTTTGGTTTGACCGCGCTGCGGATAATTTGAAAGATGCGGCATCAATAGCGACAGCACGCAATGCCGTCGATACAATCCGCGCTCGTTTAAGCGACGATGACTGGACCGAAGTTTTACGGCGGCTGGCACGAAATTGACCTAAAGACAGCAAACGCGTCCTGATCAACAGCAAAATTTATTCTTTAGTGACTGAGATCGTTAAATTTTTAACAATCTTTTTACACTTGGGTGTTTTGATGCATCTAATCATTAGGGGGCGCCTTTTAAATAAAACCGGATTGAGTTTGTTTTGTTTATTTTTTGTTTTCCAATTTGACACGTCAACAAATAGGTATAGCTATCACGTAGATACGGCCAAGGAATTTACAGGAATAACTTAGAATTTTTCATATTGCGACGCGCGCCAAGGGCCCAGTGTTTAGAAGCTGTTAGTTGGTTGAGTTGCATTTAATTATGTCCGTCAGGCCCCGAAAACGGGTAAGGAGAATATTATGTTTGGATCAAAACGCGGTAACGGCGGCGACGTCGCCCCAGTTAAAACCCAAGGGTTTCAAATTACAGATGCTCTATTTCGTCAGATGCTTGATGGGTTGCCCATCAACGTCATGGTCTGTGACCTCGAAGAATTTGTGATTCGTTATGCTAACCCCGCCACCTTTAAGGCGCTTGAAGCTATTGAGCATGTGTTGCCAATTAAGGCGCGCGATCTGATCGGAACATGTATTGATGTCTTTCATAAGGACCCATCGCACCAGCGCCGCATGATGGCCGATGTGTCGAACTTCCCGCATGATGCGGATATTCACGTTGGCGACGAAATCCTCGCCCTTCATGTTGAAGCCTTGACGGATGCATCCGGTAAGGCGACAGGTGCTATGGTATCGTGGAGCGTCGTGACCAACGAAAAACAAAAAGAAGCCGAATCTGCGCGCCTATTCCAAATGTTGGACGAATTGCCGATCAATGTGATGACATGTGACCCTAAAACCTTGGATGTCACCTATGCCAATAAAACCAGCATTGAGACGCTGCGTGGGTTGGAAGACCTGATTCCGATTAAAGCAGATGACTTGGTTGGGACATGTATTGACGTATTCCATAAAGACCCATCGCATCAACGGCGTATTCTAGGTGATGCGGCCAATTTGCCATGGAAGACAAATATCGAGCTTGGGCCGCACACCCTGGCGCTGAATGTTGTGCCGGTATATGACGCTGATGGTAAATACGAATCTGCGTGCTTAAGCTGGAGCGTGATTACCGAAGAAGTCAAGAAAGACAAAGAAGTCGCGCAGTTGATGGCAACATTGGATGGTATTGGTGCATCACAAGCCATGATTGAGTTCGAACCGGATGGCACGATTCTCCACGCCAATGCCAATTTCTGCAATGCTCTGGGTTATGAAGAGGCAGAGTTGATTGGTAAACATCATAGCATGTTCTGTGATCCGGCTTATGTATCTAGCCGCGAGTATGGAGCCTTTTGGGAGCAGCTTGGAAGAGGCGAGTTTGACGCAGGCGAATACAAGCGCCTGACAAAGGACGGTGGAGCAATCTGGATTCAAGCGGCATATAACCCGGTCAAAAATTCGCAGGGAAAAGTTGTAAAGGTCGTGAAGAACGCAGTTGATATCACTGCGCAGAAAACAGAATCTCTTCGTCAAGAATCTGAATCAGCCAAGTTACTGGAAATTCTTGATCAATTACCGATTAACGTCCTGACCTGTGACCCAGAAACGGTCACCATTCAATATGCGAACAGCACCAGCATAAATACGTTAAAAACCATTGAGAACCTCATCCCTTGCAAAGCGGAAGAAATCGTTGGTCAGTGTATTGATATTTTCCATAAAGATCCCAAGCATCAGCGTCGCTTGCTTGCTGATCCGGCCAACTTGCCTTGGCAATCTAATATCAGCCTTGGCGAACAAACGCTGAAGCTGGAAGTGAACCCAATTCGCGATAAAGCGGGTAAATATATTCTTGCCACACTGTGTTGGAGCGTGGTGACCGAGCAGGTGCGTGTTGCAAATTCTGTTGACGAAGTGGCCAACGGTGTTGCCGCTGCTGCTAATGAATTGTCTGCATCTGCTGCTGTCTTGTCCGAGACCACAGCACAGACCCGTGAAATGTCTGCGAATGTGGCGGCAACTGCCGAGCAGACATCAGGGAATGTGGGTGCTGTTGCGTCCGCGGCCGAGGAACTGGCCGCATCGACGTCGGAAATCAGCCGTCAGGTATCAGAAGCATCAAACATCTCGGCTGAAGCCAAGCAGGAAGCCGAACGCACGGGTGAATTGGTACAATCGCTTGATGAGGCCGGTCAGAAAATTGGCGACGTTGTGAACTTGATTAACGACATCGCCTCACAGACTAACCTGTTGGCGCTGAACGCAACCATTGAGGCGGCCCGCGCTGGTGAAGCTGGTAAAGGCTTCGCGGTTGTAGCCTCAGAAGTTAAGGCTCTTGCACAACAAACAGCGAATGCAACAGAAGATATCACCAAGCAGATTGAATCGATGCAGGGTGCGACGAAAGATGTTGTGATCGCAATTGAAGGCATCTCAGCAACGATTGTTCGTGTCAACGAAACGTCTGCCAGTATTTCAGCAGCGGTTGAAGAACAAAGCGCGGCGACCAAAGAGATTGCACGTCATTCACAACAAGTTGCTGCGGCAACGGGTGAAATGGCAACCAACGCTGGGGCCATGGGCGAAGCATCCGAGAACGCCTCTCAGGGCGTCAATGAAGTGAATGCGGCGGTGTCTGAGCTGTCACAGCAGGCTGAGCGTCTCAACGCCGAGATTTCCGGCTTCCTCGAAAGCCTCGGTATTGAGCGATAAGCCAACACAGGTTTCTCGCTGAAAAAACTGAGTGTGCATTATGATGAGAAAGGGCTGAGGGTTTCCTCGGCCCTTTTTTATGCTCTGGTTTTTGTGGTGAATTTTGTTGCGGTTTCTGCCATGTTAAATGTGCAAGCAAAGGGGGACATATGAACGATAATTCGAATGCCACAGCATCCATGGATGCGATCGCCAGCCTGTTAGATTCAGGCGTTGACGTTTGTTTCACCAATCCCGGAACCTCGGAAATGCATATGGTACAGGCGATTGACCGCACAGATGGAATGCGTGCGATCCTTGGCCTGTTTGAAGGTGTCGTCACGGGTGCCGCCGATGGTTATGGACGTATGGCGGGCAAGGCGGCGGCCACTTTGTTACATTTGGGACCGGGTTTTGCCAATGGCGGGGCAAATTTGCACAACGCCCGTCGGGCTGGATCACCCGTTTTGAATATTATTGGCGATCACGCCACTTATCATCATGGCTTTGATGCGCCGCTGGAAAGCGATATCGCGGGAATTGCTGGACCTGTTTCCGACTGGGTGGGGCAGGTCGAAGCTGATCAAGACTTTGCGACCTGTGCCATGATTGCACTTTCCAAAACACAGGCCGCAACGGGTAAGGTTGCCAGTTTGATTGTCCCGGCTGATCGCGCGTGGTGTCCGGGCAAGGGCAAAGCGAGGCTGCCAGAACGAGAAGCCATCCCCACCGCGCGAGAGGACCAATTGGCGGCTGCCCATACCGCACTGACGTCGGGCGAAAAAGCGGTGTTGCTGTTGTCGCCGACGTGTCTCGATGAAGAAACGCTCGACATTGCAGGGCGAATTGCCGGGGCCACGGGGTGCATTTTGGCCAGCCCCACATTTGCAGGACGCCGTCAGCGTGGCCGTGGGCGCGTCCGGGCGGAGCGATTGCCTTATTTCGGCGACTTGGTTTTGGGTAGATTGCGCGATGTCAAGCATCTGGTGCTGGCTGGTAGTCGCGCGCCAGTGTCGTTTTTTGCTTATGAGGGCATGCCATCTCGTTTAGTGCCGGAGGGCTGCGCACTGGTAGACTTAGCGGATGAAACGCAGAACGCCCGTGCGGCAATCCATGCCTTGGCAGAGAGCCTTGGCTGTATGCAGGCCGAGGTTGCTGGTCGTGTAAATGGAACTCTGCCGCCTATGCCCCAAGATGGCAAACTGGATGGGCTGGCCATCGGCGCGGCGCTGGCAAACCTGATGCCTGAAGGCGCCATTATTTCAGACGAATCCAATACCAACGGCATTGCGATGCGGGAATTGACGGTGAACGCGGCCCCACACGATTGGCTTGACCTGACGGGCGGGTCAATTGGTCAAGGGCTTCCGGTTGCAACGGGGGCGGCTGTGGCGTGCCCAGATCGCAAGGTGATTGCGTTACAATCTGATGGTTCTGCCATGTATACCATTCAAGCGCTATGGACCATGGCGCGCGAAAATTTGGATGTGACCACCATCATTCTATCCAACAAGTCATATGCCATTTTGAATGTGGAATATGCACGACTGGGGCTCGCCACTGACAAGGGTGATAAGGCGGTAAATATGATGAGCCTTGATAATCCGGCGATTGATTTTGCTTCGCTCGCACGCGGCATGGGCGTTGATGCGATCAGTACCGATAATACCGCCGAATTTGTCGCGGCCCTGAAATCCGCTATGTCACGTAAGGGGCCATTTCTTATTGATGCGCGCATCGAACTATTCATGGCCTTCTAGGGGTCTGGGCCTTCTGGGCGTTTAAGCGGGGAAATTTTGAATGCGTAAATTTATCCTGAGCATCGTTGCCGTGGTTGCGATTTATGGTGCCTTGTCTTTGGTGCCGGCATCAGACGCGCCGCCCCATCAAATCGACCTGTTTTCGGCGGACCGATTGATGGTGATCGGGCATCGCGGCGGATCGGAGCTTGGCCCTGAAAACACAATGCTTGCTTTTTCCCGTGCGGCAGAGGCGGGCGCTGACATGTTGGAGTTGGATCTGCATTTAAGTTTGGATGGCACTTTGGTGATTAATCATGATGCGATGGTTGACCGCACCAGCGATGGGACCGGGGCGATTTCTCGTATGGGCATTAATGAGCTGAAACAGCTGGATTTGGGGGAAGGTCAGCACATCGTCACCCTAGAGGAGTTGTTTCAGGCTTTTCCGCAAATGTATTTCAATGTGGAATTGAAGTCTGATCAACTGATCGCCAGTGAGACGGCCTGCCGCGTTATTCACAATAATGGGATGCAGCGCAACGTTCTTGTCGCATCATTTCACCATCATATTCTTGAACATTTCCGCACCACCTGCGCTGGAGTGACTACATCACTGTCAGAAAAGGAGGTGCGCTGGTTTATCTATCTTAGTAAAATCGGCTTGGAAAATTTGCTGCCCATTCATGGCAGCGCCCTACAAGTGCCAATGACAGCCGAGGGGTGGGAAATCATTACAACGGACTTGGTGAGTAAAGCACATGCGCGTGGCCTAGCCGTGCATGCATGGACCATTAATGACCCGTTGCAAATGCAAAAGGTCAAATTGCTCGGTGTTGATGGACTGATCACCGATTACCCTGCGCGGGCCATTACAGTGATGCGTGGCCTTACAGCGGATAACTGATCAGCGTGCAGGTGTTTTGAAGCGCGCCATCAGATAGAGAACCAGACCCAACGTCGCCCATCCGGCCAACATGCCCCATTCCCAAGGCCAAATCAGCGCGGCCGGACTACCGGGCAGATAAAGCGTCATCATAAAGACACTCATCGCGACCGCGGCCCAGCCGACAATGCGCCCATGCTTCACACGGTAGGGGCGGTCCATGTCGGGTTCTATCTTGCGCAATTTCAGGAAGGACCAACTGACCATGCCATAGGCAAACACAATGGCGATACCCGTGGCGTCGATGATCCAAATCAGCGCCTGACGCCCCAGCAGTGGCGACAGAAAGCAAATCAGCCCAATGAGACCAACAGCGACCCATGGCGTGTTGTATTTGGGGTGCAAATGGCCCATGCGGCGGGGCAGGTGCCCAGCACGGGCGAGGGCATAAAGCGCGCGGCTGCCACCGATGACAAAGGCGTTCCAACTGGTCAGGATGCCGCCTAAACCCGCCAAGACCAATAAATCACCCGCTGTTTTGCTATTCCATGCGCGCTCTGCCGCCAGCGCGGTCGTAATCCCCGGTGCTTGCCGCCCCGCATCATCAAGCGAAAAGGACACCCCATAGACAATCAACATGTACCATAGGACAGCACAGGCGACAGAGAAGATCAGGACCCGGCCAATATCGCGGAAGGGCAGGTTGATCTCTTCAGCCGATTGGGGGATCACATCAAACCCGATCAGCATCGCTGGCACCATCACCAGAACCCCGGCAACACCCGCTATGCCGCCCACGAACAATGGCTCGGCATTGGCCACATCGCCGGTTAGGCTGGTCCCGGTTACCAATACAGCGCCGCCAATGATGATCAGGATGGTTGCCAACACTTGGAAAATCGCCGCCATGCGGATGCCGCGGATATTCAGCAGTGTAATCAGTGCGGTTGTGGCCATACCGACCGCGACCGAGCCTGCAAAGACATCATGCCCGCCGATATGCCATAGAAACCCTGTTTTAATGCTGGGCCAGAAATGCTCGGCCACGGTGGCGATGGCCAAGCTTTCAAATGCGGCGACCCCCACATAGGCGAAAATAATGGACCAAGTGACAATGAAGGACCATCCATGGCCCAGTGCGCGCTCTGTATAGACATGTTCGCCGCCCGCTTGGGGCATGGCGCTGGCCAGTTCGGCATAGGTTAAAGCGATCAAAAGCGTGGCCAAGCCACCAAAAACAAAGGCAATACCCGCCCCCAGCGAGCCACCACGGCCAATCCAGTCGCCTGCGATGGCGACCCATGACCAGCCAATCATCGCGCCAAAGGACAGCGCTAGAATATCTGTTTTACTTAGTTCGCGTTTAAGCTGCCCTTCGGTCGATTGAGTGTCGGCCATATATCCCCCATTTTATTCTTATTTTTTCGGTCTATAGTCCCCATTGGCGTCTGTCGGTAACATGATATGCGCCATCGGTGTTGTCCCCCACATCACATAGGCACCGCCATCTACAGGCGAGGTTGGAAGACCAGCCATCATAGCGATATTCGGCAGCAGCAACATCACATGCGGGCCTTCCTGAATCCACATACCGCCATCATTGGGGTCAGTCGCACCCGGATTGTCATTATTCACAAAGGCATCGCCCGCCAGCATATAGGAAATGCCGATCCGGTCGGTTGAGAAGGGCTGCCCACTAGAAAAGGCGCTCAACCATTCGGTCCAAACCGCATCATTGCACATGGGATTTTTATCGCCTGGAATAAGCGGCACGCCGGGAATACAGGTCCAGCCGTTTGTGCCTTCGCGTAATAAGGTGCCGTCCATGTCGATATAGGTGGCATGCTCGGTCACATGCGGTGGTGCGGCGGTCATGGCACGGGCGATCTTTGCCTCTGTGCTTTCATGTTCTTCGTCGCCGTGTGCGTAGGAGACGTTCGGAAGTGCGAATATAAGCGCTGCTGCGCTCACTAAGCTTAAATATTTGAACCCTGATATCATGATACCCCCCATTTGTTTGTGCCCATATCGCGTGGGCTGTCCGTGATGTTCCCCAACAATGCAACCGAACTGATGGCAAAGGGTATCACAATCTGGCAGACTTGCAATTAGCAGTGAATTAGCGCCGCAACAGGGCTTGGATAGCGGCCTCTAAAGCCTGTAGGAAATTTGAGCGGTCCTGCTTGGTAAAACTGGCGTTATAGCCTTTGCTCTCGCCCGTTTCGCGCAGGTGCTGGTTCAATTCGCGCATGCCCATGGCCATGGCGATATTGCCTTCGGAAAACTGCCGTCCCGTGGGGCCAAGCGCCACCGCACCCGCGTCTAAACAGCGCTTGGCCAATGGGATATCGGCGGTGATGCAAATGCCGCTTTCATTGATATTTTCGGCGATCCAGTCATCGGCGGCATCGGCACCGTCTGCGACCACGATCTTTTCAACATTTGCGCCGACCTCCATCCGCAGCCATTGGTTGGACACCAGATAAACCTTCAGCCCGTGACGCGCCGCGACCTTGAAAACCTCGTTCTTCACCGGGCAGGCGTCCGCGTCTATATAGATGACAATGCTGGTTTCTACGCTCATGCTGAATTGTCTAAGGCATATGAGCCAAAATGAAAAGGCAGCATAAAGCAAAAGGGCCAGTTCATCTCTGAACTGACCCTTTAAAGTGGCTCCCCAGCGCGGACTCGAACCACGGACCCAATGATTAACAGTCATTTGCTCTACCAACTGAGCTACTGGGGATCAGCGACTTTGGCCCGAAAGCCTCGGCGCTAAATCTTGAACACGGGCGTTATTGTAATGACTCACAACGACGCAGTGTGCGCGACCTTATACAAAAGCTCTTTCACTCTGCCAAGTCCCAATGTAAGGAAAAAGAGTAAATTTTTTTCTACTGGGTTTTTAAAGGGGCAGAAGGGAACGGATAATGAAGAACTGGATCAGGATTTTTACGGTTTTTACGCTGCTGACCGGGCTGGCATTGCCCAGCGCAAATGCAGAGGGCAACAAGGCCGAAGACGGTGTTCTTGAACTGCTCTACGCCCAGCAAAATGCTTGGAATCGCGGCGATATAGAAGCCTTCATGTCTGGCTATTGGCGGGACGAAAAGCTGACTTTCGTCTCTGGCGGGACGATGTTGCAGGGCTGGGACGCCACGCTTGCACGCTATCAAGCCACATATGCCACCCGCGCCCTGATGGGCGAGTTACGATTTGAAGACATGCAGGTGGAGCTTCTTGCGCCCAAAGTTGCCATGGTGCGCGGTGTGTATCGCCTGACCCGCGAGGCGGATACGCCCCCAAGCTATCCCTGGGGGCGTTTCACGCTGATCCTGCGTCAGTTCAGCCCGGATGATGCGCACGGCCAACCTGTCTGGCGGATTGTCTATGACCATACCTCTGCGGGTGAGGAATAGGGGCCAGAGACTTATTTGCGGCCCTAATTTCGGCCCTAATTTCGGCCCTAATTTCGGCTGTATTTGGTGCCGAAAAAATCTCCCTCCAACCATGTGGGACGTTGGTCATCATCCGCGACAATCAATCCCGTCAAAAGGCCGGCTCGTGCAAACCTTTGCGCTGCGGCCGAATCAAAATTCAGTGACAGGTCGTCCGAGGGCTTGTGATAATTACGTTTCAGGAAATCATCCAATCGCTTTTCCCCATCAACCCCTTGGTCCCGTGATTTGCTGCCCGGCTTGAACGCGACAGCGGGAATGCCCGCCTGCACAAAACGGAACTGGTCAGAGCGCACAAAGCGCACTTCTTCGGGCAGGGGGTCCGGTGTGACCTGCATGCGTGTGGCCTCCGCCGCTTGTTCGATCGCCGCCATCAGGGTTGAATGTTCGGCGCCGATGGGCACAAGGTCCGCCACGGGCAGGCCAAGAAAGGGCATATCAATATTGATATTGGCCACCATGCTGGTCACGGGTACCGGGGGATTGGCGGTGAAATAGGCCGATCCTTGCAGGCCTTTTTCTTCGCCGGTGACAATTGCAAAAATAATGCTGCGGCGCGGTGCCACAGGCAGCTCTTTCATCGCCCGGGCAATCTCCAGTATCACGCTAACGCCCGTCGCATTGTCATAAGCGCCGTTGTGGATGTGATCGTCGCCCTTGGCTTCGCGGATGCCGATATGATCTAGATGGCCTGAATAGACCACATATTCGTCCTTCAGTTCCGGGTCGCTGCCTTCAATCATGGCCACGACATTGGATGATTGGACGCGGGATTGATGGGATGTGCGGGCCAATGTTGCGCTGATGCCCAACTCAAAGCTTTCGGTGCCGGGAATATTGCCGTTTTCGTCGGCCAGCAGATTGGCAAATATGCCATCAAGGTCGGCGCCCGCATATTGCATTAATTTCTTGGCCCCTTCCGGTGACAGGGTTGCACTGCCTTTGATGCCGGGGAAAGATTCGAACACCGCGCCATCTTTGCCAATCCAATGCATACCGGGGCGGTCAAGGCCGGGCAGATAGCGATCGAACGAGCGCCGCGCTTCGTCCACAGGTGTACGAATGGTCACAATGCCCACCGCACCCATCTTTTCGGCCAATTCCTGTTTGGTGCGACCAGAGGAATGATAAGCCCGCATCGCGCCCGCAAAAGAAGCCGGTGCGCCGGACAACATGACGGCAATTTTTCCATTCAGATCGATGCCTGCGAAATCATCCATATTATTGTCAGGCGATTGAATGCCGTAGCCAACAAAGACCAGCGGTGCTGTCACACTTTGCTCAAAAGGCCCCGTATTGCTGGCAGGTCCATATCCGCCGCTCATGATAAAGTCATCTCTGATGGTCAGCGATAAAGCCTCGTCTTGGCCTGACAATTCGACCCGCGCGCTTTCAATGTCCAACTGGGTTTGCATGAATGGCACCTCTTGATACCAATCGCCATCGTCGCCCAGGGGGGTTAATCCCAAATAGTCAAATTCATTGGCCACATAAAGCGCGGCACTGTCATAGCCGCGGGTGCCGGCTTCGCGCCCTTCCAGTGCATCATCGGCCAAGACCTCGATATGGGCGCGAATTGATTCTGCTTCGATGGCGTTTAATGCGCTTGAGCGATCTGGCGCGTCGCCACAGGCGGATGTGGTTAAGATGAGCCCTAAGCAAGCGCCCATGATACTTGTCTTGCACCATGTGTTTTGGTGTGAATGTTTCATTATTTTCCCCTCGTTTTGCTGTCGTGCCTCATATTTCATGAGCGGGCGAAGACTTGCAATGCTTTTGTGGGGTTTCCTTGACGAAGTTGAGAGAAGTTATCATCTAGGCGTTGTTTTAACGCCAAAATTGATCTAAATGATGCGCCATAGCCAAATGGCCTTTAATAAATGCCCCTTTATGAATGTTGCAGTATGACTGCTCACCTGAAATAAAAACGGCGTCTTGACTATTCGAATGGATGCGACATGAAAAACAATAAAACTAGACTTACCGCCCTTTTCTTAGCTGCCATGGTTTCGCACACCGTGCCCACAGATGTGCAGGCCCAAGAAACAGCGACCTTACCGCCATTGATGGAACAGATGTTGGAAGAGGCTTATGCGCGGGGGCAGGGTTTTTTCGATGAAACTGTTAAGGCAATGTTGTCCATCCGCCCCGGTCTTGCCGAAGCAATTCGCGCAAAAATAGCTGGTCTGCGCCAAGCGGGGGACGTCCCAACAACAGCACCAGAACAGGGTCCATCATCTGTTCCAGCTGGTGCAGAACAAGACACTACGGAGGGCTTATTTGGCTGGGATAGTCGGATTGAACTGGGTGTCTCGTCATCATCTGGTGATACCAATGACCAATCTGCGCATTTGGGCTTTGAGCTAAAACGCGTGTTCTCTGATCGGTGGGACCATAGCTTAAGCGTCGATGTCGATTTGGAGCGCGCCAATAGCATCACCAGCCGAGAGCGCTATTATGCAGATTATGCGCTATATTACCGCAGCGCGGACAAGTGGTTTGGGTTTGCATTTGCACAGGCCGAAGATGATCGTTTTTCAGGGTATGACTATGAATTTTCCGAAAGTATTGGTGTCGGTTACAGCATCTATAAACGTGATGACCTTGAATGGGATGTGCAGGGCGGCCCCGGTCTGCGGCAGACTAAGAATCTTCTGAACGGCGCAAAAACCCACTTTGCTGGCTTTGCCAATTCACGCATCAGTTATCAGATCACAGAAAATCTTCTAGGCATTAACAAAACAAAGACATTCATTGGCAGTGACCGGTTCAGTTTGCGCAACGAGTTGGAGCTTCAAGCCACCATCAGCGAAAGCCTATCAGCGCAATTTTCTCTTTTGTTCAATTATGATTCGAAAGTGCCCTTAGGCAGTGCCAAGCTCGACACACTGACCCGGGCATCACTGGTCTATAGTTTCTAAGGCATTTAGTTTTTGACCTGCCTAATATTTCAGTTAAGATGCTGAGATAGTTGCGGCAGTGCGTGAGGGAAACATGCTAAATCTTTCTATTATTACGAAAAATCTTAGCCTTTTTATTGGGGGGCTTGGCCTGATGTTGGCTCTGCCGCCTGCTGTGTCTGCGCATATTGATCTTTTGGAACCAGCACCTTTATTGGATGGGCGCGCCGGTAATTTCCGGTCTCTTAAGGTGCCCCCCTTCGGCGCACCCGGCATTGATGTGGCCAGCGCACCAGCCATTACCGTGGCTTCTGGCTCCACCCTTCATCTAGAGGTTGACCACTATATCTATCACCCCGGTGAAATCGTCGTGCTTTATACCACCGATATGGCCGGGGCCGATGTGATGCCGGTGATGAGCATCGAAAAGGGCGCTGAAATACCGCACCACAATCTGCTATACCGCGCAAACGTCCCCACCCGCGAGGACTATACAGCGGGCGACAAAATATGGCGGGCCGATGTGCAGTTACCAGATATCGAAGGCACCATTATTCTTGTTGTGCGCCAATTGATGCATGACAAATTTGACGATATGCCGGATGGCAGCGTTAGCCTATCCCGTATTTATTATCACCAAGGCACCAAGCTGAACCTCGTCCGCGACTAGCGTGCTTATATCCTGATTGGAACATTGGTAGGTGGCTTGCACCTAAGCATAAGCTGCGGGTTGTGACTGTGGTCATGTATCTTGGCTGAGAGGTTCTGGAGGCGCGGACCGGAATCGAACCGGTGTTCACGGATTTGCAATCCGCTGCGTAGCCACTCCGCCACCGCGCCATCCTAACCACTCATTTAGAATGAGAGTGATGCCCCTATAGCAAGTGTTTTGATGCTGTGCAATGGGCAAATGCTTGGGCATATGCTTGGGCATATGCTTGGTCGAATGCTTGGCCGAATGCTTGGCATGGACTTTCGCTTCAATTTCCGTCATATAGACCAATGACTGGTTATTCTATGTGTTAAAGTTGATATCCCAAGGGGTCACATCTTGTGCGAGACAACTTATTAAACCCCAAGATGCTGTGTATTTTTACGCAAATAAAGCACAAATAAAGCAAGGGAATCGTTGTCACGGCGCAACTTTAGCATTATAAAATAACTTATTAGGTAGTCCGAAAGAGCATAATGACCCAGAAATATCTCGGAGTGATTATGGGGGGCAAATTTGGTAATTGAACCGTGATAGAAAAAAATAGCGCGCGCCAGTCTATGATTTGGGGGCAAATTCAGCCCAACAAAGTTAATGATGAATCCATCCTTGACGCGCTTGCCGCTGTTCCGCGGGAGGCCTTTGTGCCGCGCGCAATGCGTGCAGTTGCCTATCTGGATGAAGAGGTCAAAATCGCTGATGGGCGCTATATTATGGCCCCTATGACCTTGGCGCGGCTCATCGAAGCTGCAGACATTCAGCCCAGCGACTTGATCCTAGAAGTTGGCTGTGGCAGCGGCTATGAGGCGGCTGTTTTGGGCCAACTTGGCGATGCTGTCATCGCCGTCGAAGAAGATGCGGCGCTGGTTGAGCGCGCCACCGAACAGCTTCAATCGGCGGGTTCGGAAAATGTCGCGGTTATTGAAGGCAAGCTGAGCGAAGGGGTACCCGGGCAGGGGCCGTATCAAGTTATATTCATTAATGGGGCGGTGGCCGAAGTGCCTAAATCCCTGTTTGATCAATTGGCCGAAGGTGGTCGATTGGTGGTTATTCGTGCCGAGTTGGATGGTGGTGCAAACCAAGGCGTTGGATTTGGGCGCGGACATTTGGTTGTGAAGTCCGGAGGGGAACTGAAGGCGCGTAATCTGTTTGACGCAGAAGCCGTCTTATTACCGGGTTTCAAAAAGGACACTGGATTTGAGTTTTAAATCCCAATAATAAAAAAAGCGAGCGCATATAGACGGCGCCAATAAACAGACAGCGATGGTGGACAATTTGAAGAGATGGGGACGCAAATGTTCACAAAATTTGACAGGGCAAAAGCCCAGATAAATGACAGCGAGGAAGCTATGAAAAATAAGATGAATATGATCAACACAGGCCGCAACAACAAGGCCCAATGGCGCAGGTCCTTATGGGCTGGTGCATCGCTAATGGCTCTTGCGGCTATGGGCGGAACCATCCCAACGGCATCTGCTGAAACCCTGAAGGAAGCCCTAGCGGCCGCTTATGCGGCCAATCCCGATCTAGAGGCGCAGCGCGCCGCACTGCGGGCAATTGATGAAGGCGTTGCACGATCCCACGCTGGCTTCATGCCAACGGTGACGGGGTCTGCATCCTACGCCAAAAGCAATCTGGATAGTGTTGCTGACGGTCAGGACGCTGCGGGTGAGCCAACATCAAACCAATTGGTTTGGGATAGTACAGACAAGAACTATCAGGCCCGCGCCGATTTGAACCTGTTTAACGGGTTTCAAAACCTCAATCAAAAACGCGAGGCGGATAGCCTTGTTGAAGCGGGTCGCGCGCAGCTGCTGGCCGTTGAACAGCAAACCCTCTTGAATGCAGTGACCGCCTATATGGATGTGGTGCGCGACGAAGCCGTGTTGAACCTGAACCGCAATAACGTGCAGGTGCTGGAACGTCAATTACAAGCCAGTCGCGATCGCTTTCGTGTGGGTGAGATAACGCGCACGGATGTGGCGCAATCGGAAGCCCGCCTTGAAGGTGCCCGTTCGGCCCAGATTAGTGCCGAGGCAACCTTGGCATCAAGCCGCGCCGTTTATCGTCAGGTGATCGGCAATTCTCCGGGGACGTTGGCACAGCCGCCGGCACTGCCGATTTTACCCGCCAATATCGAAGAGGCGTTAGAGATTGCGATCGCAGAAAACCCTAATGTGGCGCTTGCGCAACATAACGAGCGGGCCGCGAATAAGGCCGTAGACCGCACCAAAGGGACCCTGATGCCGCAGGTGAATGCTTATGCCTCGATCGCGCGCAGTCAGGGTGTTCAACCGACTTTGCAGAACGAGCAAATTCTGACATTTGGCACGGAACGGACAGTGAAAACCATCGGTTTGCAGGCGCAGTGGCGCTTGTACCAGGGGGGTGCGGAATATTCAGACGTGCGCCGCGCCAAACAAGTGCGCAGTCAACGCCGTTTACAAATTCGTGCTGCTGAACGGCGGGCTCAAGCCAATGCAGGCTCAACGTTTGAGCAGTACCGCGCTTCTGTTGCTGTGATCGCGTCAAGCAAATCGCAAGTTCGTGCCAACGAAATTGCGCTGGAAGGCGTGCGTCAGGAAGCGGCTGTCGGATCGCGGACAACATTGGATGTTCTGAACGCGGAACAGGAATTGTTGGACGGTCGCGTGAATTTGGTGCGGGCGGAGCGTAATAGCTATGTCGCGGGCTTCCAATTGTTGTCAGCGGTGGGGCGCCTTAACGCGGTGTCACTGGAACTGCCGGTCGATCTGTATCGTCCTGAAGAATATTACAAGGATGTGCGCTGGAAATTTGTTGGTTGGGGGACTGACTAGACTCTCTGGCTGAAAAATATGGGCTGCCCCGCATAGTGAAACATTTGGTCGGGAAAATGCGGGGCACCACATTTATATTAAGGGTAAGGGGTAGGCCTCATGAGTGACGAGGAACAACAAGACGAACCAACAATGGAGGAAATTCTCGCCTCTATTCGTCGTATTATTTCCGAAGACGGGGAAGACGAGGAACAGGTCGAGGTTGCGGACGAAGGCGAAGAGCCTGAAGCTGCGCCAGAACCTGAGCCTGAGCCTGAGCCCGAACCCGAACCTGAGCCTGAACCCGAACCTGAGCCTGAACCCGAACCTGAGCCAGAACCCGAACCTGAGCCAGAACCTGAGCCTGAGCCTGAGCCAGAACCCGAGCCTGAGCCCGAACCCGAACCCGAACCCGAACCAGAACCGGTTATGGAAGCGGACGATGATGTTCTTGACCTGACGGATATGGTGGCTGTACCGGCTGCACCAACACCGAATGCTATTGTCGACGATACGACCGCCAAAAGCGCGCAGGCCTCATTTGATGAACTGTCGGCGCTTATGGTGGCTGGCTATGCGGGGTCTGGGAACACGCTGGAGGGATTGGTGCGTGAGTTGTTGAAACCCATGCTCAAATCCTATCTGGATGAAAACCTGCCGCGTATCGTTGAAGACATGGTGGAACGTGAAGTCGCCAGAATTTCACGCCGAAAATAAGAATTTCACGCCGAAAATAAGAATTTCGCGTCGAAAATAAGACGATAGCCTATAGAATAAGAATTCAAATTCGCTTAATGGCCCTGCGGGGCCGTTGACGAAACCCCCATTAGGCCCTAAACACCCCACTGAACTGTAGCGCACTGGCATTGACGGCGTGCGATACAGGCTAGAGTGCTCGGACAAAGTTGAAAACGCGGACGATAATCATGGAAAAGACCTACAACCCATCTCAGATCGAAGCGACGTGGTATAGCCATTGGGAACACAGTGGTGCGTTTACCTGTGGTCATCGCCCCGATGCGGAACCCTATTGCATTGTCATTCCGCCGCCCAATGTCACTGGCTCCCTGCATATGGGTCATGCGCTGGATAATACGCTGCAAGATATTCTGATAAGGTTCGAGCGTCTGCGCGGCAAGGATGTATTGTGGCAGGTGGGCGTTGATCATGCGGGGATCGCCACGCAAATGGTGGTGGAACGCCAGTTGGACGGCGAAGGTCTTAATCGCCGCGATATGGGGCGTGAAAAATTCCTTGAGCGCGTTTGGGCATGGAAAGAAGAGTCTGGCGGCACCATTACGGGTCAATTGCGCCGTCTGGGGGCATCATGTGATTGGTCGCGTGAGCGGTTCACCATGGATGAGGGCTTTTCAAAGGCGGTCCTGAAGGTCTTTGTGGATCTTTATGATCAGGGCTTGATCTATCGTGATAAACGCCTTGTCAATTGGGACCCCAAGCTTCTCACAGCTATTTCCGACTTGGAGGTCGAGCAGAAAGAGGTGGACGGTCATTTTTGGCATTTCAAATACCCGATTGAGGGCGAGGATAATAAGTTCGTCACCATCGCCACCACGCGCCCGGAAACCATGCTGGGCGATACCGGGATCGCGGTTCATCCAGATGATGAACGTTATAAGGATTTAGTTGGGAAATACGTGATTTTGCCAATAGTTGGCCGCCGAATTCCCATTGTCGCTGATGAATACGCCGACCCAGAGCAAGGCAGCGGCGCGGTGAAAATGACGCCAGCGCACGACTTTAATGACTTTGAAGTGGGCAAACGCCAAAATCTGGAAATGATCAATATCCTTGATCAGCACGCGTGCATGAATGAAAACGTGCCCACTAAATATGTTGGCATGGATCGTTTTGAATGCCGCAAACAGGTTGTTGCAGACCTTGAGGACCTAGGTCTGGTGGTGAAGATAGAGCCACACAAACATATGGTTCCCTTTGGTGATCGTGGCGGTGTGGTGATCGAGCCCTGGTTAACCGATCAGTGGTATGTGGATGCCGAAACCTTGGCAAAACCGGCGATTGAGGCCGTTAAAAATGGCACCACCAATTTTATCCCGAAAAACTGGGAAAAGACCTATTTCGAATGGATGAACAACATTCAGCCATGGTGCATTTCCCGCCAGCTGTGGTGGGGGCACCGTATTCCTGCGTGGTACGGGCCTAACGAGCAGCTCTATGTGGCAGAAACCGAAGACGACGCCTATGCGCTGGCCCGTGCCGATCACGGCGAGGGGGTTGAACTGCGCCAAGATGAAGACGTGCTCGATACGTGGTTTTCATCTGGCCTTTGGCCGTTTGCGACCCTTGGCTGGCCTGATAATACGGACGACGTGGCCCGTTACTATCCCAACGCCACGCTGGTTACGGGCTTTGATATTATCTTTTTCTGGGTGGCGCGCATGATGATGCAGGGCCTGCATTTCATGGGCGAAGTGCCGTTTAAAAATGTTTATATCCACGCGCTTGTTCGCGATGAAAAGGGGCAGAAAATGTCCAAGTCCAAGGGCAATGTTATTGACCCCTTGGAATTTATCGAACAGTACGGCGCTGATGCATTGCGCTTTACACTGGCAGCGATGGAAGCACAAGGCCGCGACATTAAATTGTCGGAATCTCGGGTCGAGGGGTACCGAAATTTCGGCACGAAGCTGTGGAACGCGGTACGTTTTGCGGAAATGTACGACTGTATTGGTGCGGAAAAGGTGCCAGCAGACTTTGATGCAAGCAAGCTCAACTCCACACTGAATAAATGGATCATTGGTGAATTGGCCGCAACAAGCGCCAAGCAAACCGCGGCGCTTGAAGCTTTTCGTTTCAATGAAGCGGCTGATGCCATCTACCACTTTACATGGGGCACCTTCTGCGATTGGTATCTGGAGCTTTCTAAACCAGCCCTGCAGGGCGAAGGCGCCGCCGCCAAAGCCGAAGTGCAAGCGACAACGGCCTATGTGATTGAAAATGTTTTGCGCCTGTTGCACCCGATCATGCCCTTCATTACCGAGGAGCTGTGGCACGCGACCGCCAAGCGCGACAATGACTTGATCCTTGATAGCTGGCCTGACCTGCCGGTTGATATGATCGATCAGGACGCTGTGGCCGAGGTGGATTGGATCATCCGCATGATTACGGATATCCGCTCTGCCCGGTCTGAATTGAATGTGAATGCGGGGGCTAAAATCCCAGCGATCGTCACCGGTGCTGGCACTGAAACTCTGGCACGGATTGAAACGCATAATGTGCTGTTATGTCGGCTGGCGCGTCTGGAAAACATCGCCGCAGGTGCCGCACCATTTGGGGCCGCGGCGCAGGTTGTGGTGGATGAAGCAGTGGTGCATTTGCCGCTGGAAGGCGCGATGGACTTGGCCGAGGAAAAATCCCGCCTGACAAAAACCATCGAAAAGACAGCGAAGGAAATTGGCGCTATTGAAGGCCGCTTGAAAAACCCCAGCTACCGCGAAAAAGCGCCTGTGCATGTGGTTGAAAAGGCTGAAAGTGACCTCGCAGACCTGATCGCCACCCGCGACAAGCTGAAAACCGCGCTTAAGCGTCTGGGTTAATAGCCAAGGGGTAGATTAAGACACTTGATCTGCCCCGATTTGCCAGCGTCGAGCTTGACCAGCTTGCCCGGGAAGGAGTCGTAGACATTATCTGTGACGCCTTCCAAGCCGCCATAGTCTTCCATCCAGTTCTGTTCGTCCACGGGGACATGCATGGGAATGATGTGTTTGAAGTCCCATGCGGCTGACACCACCTCGCGCCGTCCATCGCCCATTAGATACCAATAGGGCATCATCAGGTAATCCACTTTCAGCCCGTCAAGACCAGCCGATTGCAGCAATATCAGATCGCTGGACATATCGCCGGGGTGGAAAAAGCTGGTGCCTTCGACCGTGACCATCAGGCCAAGGTTCTGCGTTGGGTTACCGGCGTTATCGCCGTGAGAAATCCCAAACAGCCGCACATCCATGCCATCCAATTCATAAATGGCGCTTTGCCCGGTGGGGACGGGGCCATTAACGATCCGGTCCGGGTCATAGCCCGGCGCGGCGAGGGCGCGCAGCTCCTCCTCGGCCTCTGGTGTCATGATATAGCGGGCCGCGGTATTCATTTGCATATGCCGCAGGGTGGCTATGGGTGAAAAATGATCACCGTGACGGTGGCTGGAAAACACCAGATCAACCCCGTCAAAGGGCTTTTGCCCCCATTCAATGGCCAATTGGTCTGATTGACTCGGCTTGCCGTATGTGGGCAGGCCATCATCCAGCATCGCATCAAAAAGAATTTTTTTGCTGCCGATCTCAACCATGAAGGCGGTGTTGGCGATATGACAGATATGTCCCTTTGGCGGCGGAATCGGCGGCCCGAGAATATCATCTTGCGCTGACAGTTTGACCGCAAAACCGAAAGTGATGATTGCGCCAACCACTGTTGCGCTTATGATCTTGCTTTTCACCTGTCAGGCTCCTAGGCTTTGCGTATCTGGGGTTTTCCATCACTCGAACCAAGCTAGCATATTGAAAAAAATGAGTACAGATTCTCATCACCAAACATTAGGCCGCCATCACGCTGCGCCGTATCGCTATTATGATTTCATCATGGCCGGGTTTGTCACGCTTTTGCTGCTGTCCAACTTGATCGGCGCCGGAAAAGTGGCGACAGTTGACCTGCCTGTATTTGGTGAATTTTCCTTTGGCGCGGCGGTGCTGTTTTTCCCGCTGAGCTATGTGATTGGCGACGTTTTGACCGAGGTTTATGGATATGCCCGTGCCCGCCGCGTCGTCTGGGCGGGCGTTGGGGCCATGCTTTTTATGAGCTTCATGTCATGGGCCGTGGTGTCCATGCCGCCCGCCGACGGGTGGCAGGGGCAAGCCGCATATGAAAGTGTCTTTGGTCAAACCCCGCGCATTGTTGGCGCATCGCTTTTTGCGTTTTGGGCTGGGGAATTGGTCAATGCCTATGTGATGGCCCGCATGAAGGTCTGGACGGCGGGCAGGCATCTGTGGTCGCGCACCATTGGTTCGACCTTTTTTGGTCAAGGCGTCGATAGTTTATTATTCTACCCATTAGCGTTCTGGGGCGTTTGGCCGACAGATTTATTGCTGATGATCATGGCGACGAATTTTGCTTTGAAGGTCAGTTGGGAGGCCGTATTAACCCCTGTGACCTACCGTGTTGTGGCAGTTTTGAAAGCCCGTGAACAAGAAGACTATTTCGACGAAGACACCGACTTCACGCCGTTTAAGATCAAGACCTAAGGGCTGTTTATGATGAATTTAACCATGGATCATATTGTGATTTACGCATCTGACATTGATGCCTCAGAGCCATTTTACGCGGCGTTTCTTGGCCTATTGGGGTTTGAAAAAGAAAAAAATTGGGTCTTTCGCCGCGATGGTATGGCGTTTGATCTCCGCGAGGCCTTGGGCGAGAGTGAAGGGTATGAGCGCGGTGGCCCCGGTGTCGACCATGTGGGCTTTACTGCGACCGAGCGCGCGCAGGTGGACCGCGTGATGATGGATATGATGGCTGTGGGCTTTGACCACGGGCGTATCACTGAATTTGATAACGGTGACTATGCACTTTTCATCGCCGACCCTGATGGTGTGCGGTTCGAGGTGACCTGTTACGCGCGGAATTAGGTTTATTCCTGCGGCAGACCATCTTTGATGTCAAACCAATCGAGCTTATCGGCTGTATAAATATGTTTCGTCGGCGCGACGAGGTTTGGGTCATCCAGTGACGTAATGGTCACGGTGATCATTTCCGGATGGCGGGTCGAACGCCATGTTAAGCTGCTGCCGCAATCGGGGCAAAAACCACGCCGACCAAATTCGGATGATGTATATTCTTTTATGGCCTTGCCCGACCACGTGACATTGTCGGAGTCAAAATCCGCAAATGTCATGGCGTGCGCACCGGATTCGGTTTGGCATTGGCCGCAATGGCAGTATTCAGCGCCTAGGACTGGGCCTTTGACCCGGTAACGAATGGCTCCGCACATGCAACCGCCTTCGGCATCTATATTGCTCATTTAGCCCCCCCGTTCAAATCTCCAATTCGCACCAGATCGGCGTATGATCGCTGGCTTTTTCTTTTCCCCGCGGTACCCGGTCCACCTGACAGTCCTTCAGGATATCCGCAGCTTGGCACGACAGCAGCAAGTGATCAATCCTCAGGCCATTGCCCTTGGCCCATGCGCCCCGTTGATAGTCGTAAAAAGTGAACTCTTCCCCGCTTGGTTTGATTTGCCGCAGCGCGTCAGTAAAGCCAAGGTACATCAATTCACGAAATTTTTCACGCGTTTCCGGGCGGGCGAGCGCATCATCGGCCCAGCCCGCCGGATCATAAACGTCTTCGTCGGTGGGGATCACATTATAATCGCCCGCCAGCACCAATTTTTCTTCGTGTTTCAGCAGATCTTTGGCATGGGCGATCAGGCGGTCCATCCAGCGCAGCTTATAGTCGTATTTGTCGCCGGGAACGGGGTTGCCATTAGGCAGATAGATGCTGGCGATCCGCACACCGTTGATGAAGCCTTCGATATAGCGCGCTTGATCGGGGGTATCGTCATCATCCGGGAAATCTTCGCCGTCCAAGCCGCGTCTTATGTCTTCAATCGGGTATTTGGACAGGATTGCAACGCCATTATAGGTTTTTTGACCATGGGTGGCGATATTATACCCAAGGGCTTCAATCTCCATTGCGGGAAAGGCCTCGTCCACGCATTTTAATTCCTGCAGGCACGCCACGTCTGGTTGGAACTCTTCCAGCCATTCCACCACGCGGGGTAGGCGGGCTTTGATGGAATTGACATTGAAACTGGCTATTTTCATGGATTTTTACCCGCACAGAAAAGTTATCGACCGCGCGCAGTCTATCAGGCGGTGGGGATTCCGCCAGTGCATTTTTGGACGATTACAGGGGTTTAAACCGCGAAGCTGGAGCCGCACCCACAGGACGCCTGCGCATTGGGGTTGGATATTTTAAACGCTGAGCTGCCAAGGTCTTCGACAAAATCAAGTTCTGCGCCAATCACATAAAGTAACGAGGTGCTGTCGACCAAAAGCTTTACGCCATCACGTTCAACGACAATATCGTCGGGTGCGATATTGCTGTCGAATTCAAAGTTATAGCGAAAACCAGAACAACCGCCACCTTCAACCTTCACCCGCAAGCTGCTCTTGTCCACGCCTTCCCGTTCAGCAAGGAACGCAATACGCTTGGCAGCGTTTTCGGTCATGGTCATTGGCACTGGGCGTTCAGCGGGTGTGTTGGCTGTGGACATTGTGGGTTTTCCTAATCGGTTTTTTATGCGTGAACTGACGCTATATGTAAGATTTACAGCGCATTTGTCAATATGACGTAAATACCATACTAAATTAATCTACTAAAGCCCTGAAAGAAGTGTTTTTAAGACCTCGGATCGATTGCCCTTTAAGGCGCAAGCGACTAGAGTTAAGTCTCCTTCAGACTTCAGACTTCAGACTTCAGACTTCAGACTTCAGACTTCAGACTTCAGGCCAATCGGACAGCATGTGAATACAGAACAGCCAACATATCCAGTTTCTAACGGACTAGCGCCCTACGCCACGCTTGCCGCCGAGAGCAGAGGACGTCTTTATGCCGAGGATGAAGGCACCACCCGCAGCCCGTTTCAGCGTGACCGGGACAGGGTGATTCATTGTGCGACCTTTCGCCGATTGAAGCATAAAACACAGGTTTTTGTTTACCACGAGGGCGATTATTACCGTACGCGGCTTACCCATTCCATCGAAGTGGCGCAGATTGCCCGGTCGATCAGCCGTGCTTTGGGTTTGGATGAAGATTTGGCCGAAGCATTGGCTTTGGCGCATGACTTTGGTCATCCGGCCTTTGGTCATGCGGGCGAAGATGCGCTGGACGCCGCCATGGCACCGTACGGTGGCTTTGATCATAACGCGCAAAGTTTGCGATTGGTGACGCGCCTGGAACAGCGCTATGCGGCCTTTCCTGGACTGAACCTGACGTGGGAGACGCTGGAGGGGCTTGCAAAACATAATGGGCCCATAGTTTCCGCGCCGATCAATTGTGCGCACCCGCCGGAGAGTCTTCCTTATGCGCTGCGCCAATATCTGATGGAACAAGACTTGGAAATCCATACCCATGCGGGGGCTGAAGCGCAGGTTGCCGCAAATTCGGATGATATTGCCTATAATAACCACGACCTAGAAGACGGCTTGCGGGCAGGGTTATTCAGTCTTGATGACCTGCGCGATGTACCGCTGGTTGGACGAATTTTGGCGGGTGTCCGTCGCTTGTATCCAGACATTGGTCGCGAGATCCTTATCCATGAAACGGTTCGACGCATGATCAATGCCATGGTGGTCGACTTGTTAGAGGAAAGTAAAAATCGCATTCAGGGTTTGAAACCGCGCCATGTGGATGATATACGCCACGCAGACCATGCGGTGGTTGGTTTTTCAGACGCCATGCGACGGGATAGCGAAGAATTGAGGGGCTTTTTGATGACCCGCATGTATCGCCATCCTCGGGTGATGAAAATGGCTGATGAGGGTAAAAAAGTGGTGGCGGATTTATTTTCGTTTTATGTGGAAAACCCAGACCAAATGCCCGCGGAATGGGCGGCGAAAACTGAGGGGCCAAAGGCACAGAAAACCGCTCGCGTGGTGGCCGATTTTATCGCCGGGATGACCGATCGCTTTGCCCTTGATATGTATCAAGATATTTTTAGTAAAGAAATTAAATAATGAATATTTTCAACCACTACACAGATATTATTGAAGTAATACTTAATGATTTGATTGCTGCTGGCGCTCTGCCAGAGGGCTGTGATTTTTCGCGCCTGTCTGTTGAGCCGCCACGTGACGCAAGCCATGGTGATGTGGCAACCAATGCGGCTATGGTTCTGGCTAAGCCAGCCGGTAAAAATCCACGCGAACTGGCTGGCCTGATTGCCGCGCGTTTGGGGGCGGTTGACAGTGTTGAAAGTGCTGATGTTGCTGGCCCGGGCTTTATCAACCTGCGTATCGCCAATAGTTTTTGGCAGGACCGTGTGGCTGAGGTTTTAAATGCGGGTACGTCTTACGGCGCATCTGATGCGGGTGCCGGTGTCAAAGTGAATGTGGAATATGTCTCGGCCAATCCCACAGGCCCTTTGCATGTGGGGCATGTCCGTGGCTCGGTCTTTGGTGATGCGCTGTCTAACCTCTTGGCGAAGGCTGGCTATGATGTCACTAAGGAATATTATATCAATGATGCGGGCTCACAGATTGACACGCTGGCCCGGTCAGCGCATCTGCGCTATCAAGAGGCCGCAGGACGGAGTATCGGCGAAATACCAGAAGGCCTGTACCCCGGCGATTATTTGGTGCCGGTGGGTAAGGCGCTATTGGCGGAATTTGGCGACAGATATCTTGATGCCCCTGAAGAAGAATGGCTCGACGAATTTAAGGTTTTTGCGTCTGGCGCTATGATGGCGTTGATCCGCGAGGATCTGGCGACGCTGGGCATTGAACATGAAAAATTCTTCTCAGAGAAGACTTTGCACGATTCCGGCTTGATCGCTGAAGCCGTTGATTTCATGGATGGCGCAGGGTTGCTGTATGAAGGCGTGCTGGAACCGCCTAAGGGCAAGCTCCCCGATGATTGGGAGGCGCGCCCACAGACCCTGTTCAGGGCCACCGATTTCGGCGACGATGTGGACCGCGCGATTAAAAAATCCGACGGCAGCTACACCTATTTTGCCGCTGATATTGCCTATCACTATGACAAGGTGAAGCGCGGCTATACCCAACAGGTTGATGTTCTAGGGGCCGATCATGGTGGTTATGTCAAACGCCTGAAGGCGGCGGTGACAGCGCTTTCTAATGGCAAGGCGGAACTGGATGTGCGGCTCTGCCAGATGGTACGTCTGCTCAAGGGCGGTAAGCCGTTCAAAATGTCCAAGCGTTCCGGCAGCTTTATTACGATGCGCGATGTGGTGAATGAAGTGGGCCGGGATGTGGTGCGTTTCATCATGCTGACTCGGAAAAATGAGGCACAGCTTGATTTTGACTTTGATGTGGTGAGCGAACAATCAAAAGATAACCCGGTTTTCTACGTGCAATATGCCCATGCGCGGGTCTATTCGGTGATGGGAAAGGCGGCGCAGAGCTTATCGGGGATCGATCAGTCTGATGCAAGCCTTGCTACCGCTGATATGTCGCGCCTAACAGACCCGGCGGAAATCAACCTGCTGAAGGCCATGTCGGCTTGGCCACGTATGGTGGAAAGTGCTGCAAAAGCCCACGAACCGCATAGGGTCGCGTTTTATCTCTATGATTTGGCGTCTGAATTTCATAGCCTATGGAACAAAGGGAATGATGATACGAGCCTGAGATTCATTGTCGAAGACGATGAGGCGCTAACAAAAGCACGTCTTGCCATGATCAGGGCACTTTCGCTTGTTATAGCATCAGGACTTGGGGTGCTTGGCGTTACGCCAGCACAGGAGATGTAGCGCCACAAGTACAGTGGGCACTTAGGGAGGAGACGATGGCAATACGGGACCCAAAACGTGGGGGTGGCCGCTTTGATGAAGCGGACCGTCTGCCGTGGTTAGAGGCCGTAGAGGAGCGGGATGACCAAATTGTTGGTCAGGTTCGCCGCCGTTTTCTTCTGATTGTTGGAGCCATTATCATTCTCGCCCTATTTGGCAGCTTAATTCTGTATGCCTATAACAAGGGGCAAGAAGCAGGTGCCAGTGGCCGCATTGATGAACCACCCTTGGTTTTGGCCCAGGATGGTCCGTCCAAGGTTCAGCCGAATTCCCGTGGTGGTATTGATGTACCAGATCAGGACCGCTTGGTTTTTGATCGCATTACCGGCACTGATAGTTCGGGCAATGAAAACGTGGGTGCCAGCCCAGAGCAACCCATAACCCTGCCGCCGTCCACGCAAACACAAGGCAGCCAAGCCGACGCCAGCGGCGCTGCTACAACGCAACCAGCGCAAACCCAAACTCAGGGTCAGACTCAGACACAGACTCCGGCACAGACTCAGACTCAGACTCCGGCACAATCGGTGGTCGTCCCGGTTCAGATGCCTGCGGACGATATAGAGACCAATACATCCAGCCAAAACTCGGGTGTCAGAGAGATTATTCCAGCCAATGCTTGGCGTATCCAGTTGGGTGCATTCGGCTCTGCCCGTTCTAGCGAGATAGCTTGGGATCAGCTGCAAGCCCGTTTTCCGGCAGTTCTGGGTGCTTTGTCGCTGGAGGTTGAGCCATTGACGCGCCCGGGTTCACCAGACCTGTACCGAATGCGGGGTGGCCCATTCAATAGCCGCGCTGGCGCGGATCGGGCCTGTGCCACACTGCGTGCTGCGGGACAGGGCTGCTTTGTTGTTGTCCCTCGTTAATATCTTTACTGGGATCCCCCTCCTATGAGTATTTCGGCAATTTTTGCGCCTGCCGGGCCAGATTTATCAGACGATGAAAAGGCTTTCTTCAAAGACGTCGGCCCGGCCGCCTTCATTCTTTTTGCTCGCAACATAGAATCTCCGGATCAGGTGCGTAAATTGATTGACGAGCTGCATGACTGCACAGGCAGTGTGCTTTTGCCGATCATGGTTGATCAGGAGGGGGGGCGCGTGCAGCGACTTGGCCCGCCACATTGGCGAAAATATCCCGCCATGGGGGTGTTCGGCAAATTGGCCGGGCGAAATAAAGAACTGGCCAAGGAGGCGCTATTTTTAAATGTTCGTCTTTTGGCGCGTGAGCTTTGTGCGCTGGGCATTAATGTCAATACACTTCCTGTATTGGATGTACCGGTTCAGGGGGCTGATGATATCATTGGCGATCGTGCATTATCGCCGAATCCTGGATTGGTCGCCGAATTGGGCGAGGTTGTTATATCCGCATTGCTCGCTGAGGGGGTTGCCCCTGTCATCAAACATATTCCGGGCCACGGCCGGGCCCGGGTTGACAGCCATAAGGCACTGCCCGTTGTAGACGCGGACGCGCAGCTATTGCGCCGCACCGACTTTTTCCCGTTTTCCGCGCTCGCAAGCCCGGCTTTGGCAGGCAGAGGGGGGGCTGCGCAGGATAGGGGCGCGGCGACATCCGGCTCGATTGCTCCCTTTGCCCCTATTGCTCCGTTTGCAATGACCGCCCATGTGGTTTATTCGGCGCTTGATGCGGATAATCCTGTGACGTTTTCTAAGAAAATCATTGGCGATCTTATCCGTGAAGAATTTGGCTATGACGGCCTGTTGATGAGCGACGACCTCTCCATGGGGGCCTTGGAGGGGGATATGACTGAGCGCACCAAAAGGTCGCTGACAGCCGGGTGTGACTTGGTGCTGCACTGCAATGGCAAGTTGGATGAGATGACGGTTATCGCGGATGCATCGGTGGCACTTTCCCGTGATAAACAGCTACAGCTGGATGCCGCGGTAGGCGGCGATCCGAGCAATAGCGCCAATCATACTGAGACGATGCTGGCGGCACGCGATCGTGCGCTTTTGCATTTGGGGTGGACGCCCGAAAACAGGGGGGCTTGACCACCATGGACATGATCAGCAATCTTTTCACAGCAATCACGGTTTGGGCCGTGCCCGTTTTGGTCGCCATTACCATTCATGAAGCCGCCCATGGCTACGCTGCCTATGCTTTGGGTGACCCTACAGCCAAGTCACAGGGACGTTTATCCCTTAACCCGGTACGGCACATCGACCCGTTTGGCACGATTTTGCTGCCCATTTTGCTATTGTTATTTGGCGGGGTTATCTTTGGATATGCCAAGCCCGTTCCGGTTGACGCCCGTAATTTCCGCAATCCCCGCGCGCATATGGCCATCGTCGCCTTGGCTGGCCCACTGTCGAATATCTTGTTGGCGGTTATCGGTGGGCTTTTGATCTATTCCACGCTGGTCATGCCCGATTTTTTGCGGAATTTCTTTGGCGCTAATTTCCTTAATTTCGTCTGGATCAACTGCCTGCTGGCGGCGCTAAACCTGTTGCCGCTGCCGCCCTTGGATGGCAGTCGGGTGGTCTCGGGTCTGCTGCCGTGGCGTTTGGCGTATCACTATAATAAGCTGGAACCATGGGGAATTCTGATTTTGGTTGGGATTATTTTCATTTTGCCAATGGCAGGGCAGATTGTAGGATTGAATATTGATCTTGCGCGTGTTCTGATACTGCAGCCTGCGCAGGGGATAGAGGACTTCGTCCTGTCACTGGTTGGGGTGCGTTAAAGGCGAGGGGCGCGACCGAGGATTTAAGGCTACAAAATGTCAGACAACGAACAAGAACTCGATTTGCAAGGGGCTGGCTTTGATCCATCTGGTGATGGTTTTGATGACGGCTATGAAACCGCCAGTGCGCATCAGCTTGTTCTCAACCTAGAGGGTTTCGAAGGACCGCTGGATTTGCTGCTGCTGCTTGCGCGGGCGCAAAAGGTTGATTTGACGCAAATCGCCATTCTGCCACTGGTGGAACAGTATCTTGATTTCATTGCTGAGGCCCGCCGCCTAAAACTTGAAGTGGCGGCGGATTATTTGGTGATGGCAGCATGGCTGGCTTATTTAAAGTCACGGTTGCTTTTGCCGGACGAGGCAGATGATGATGAGCCAAGCGCCGAAGAAATGGCGATGCGCTTGCAATTGCAACTGCAAAGATTGAACGCCATGCGCGATTGTGGGGCGCGGCTGATGGGGCGGGACCGCATGGGCCGCGATACGTTTGCGCGCGGCAATCCAGAGCCTGTTATCGTCCATAAAAAAGCAGCTTATGACGTGACGCTTTACGAATTGCTCAAGGCGTATGCGCAGCAGCGGACAAGAAATACGGTGGTGGCCCTGCATATTCCCGTGCGTCCGGTCTATACCTTGGACGAGGCGCTGCATAGACTGTCAAAAATGTTGGGGGAAATGCCCGACTGGACCATATTGCAGGCGTTCCTGCCGAGCCATTTGGATGACCCGCGCATGGTGCGCTCGGCGATTGCAAGCATGTTTGTGGCTGGCTTGGAATTGGCACGAGAGGGCAAGGCAGAAATTCAGCAAACGGAAACATTTGGGCCAATTTTCATGCGGGGCAAAAACCCGCAGCAGAGACAAGACTAACAGGGGGCGCGGTGCGCTAGAATATATTTATGAGTAGCGAAGACCAAGAACAAGCCATCAATGACGCGCCAACAGCGTCTGTGTCGGCCGACGCCGCTGCAGAGCATCTGCGGATGGTCGAAGCACTGCTTTTCGCAGCGGGGGAGGCCCTGTCCGTTGAAGAGATTGCCGAGCGACTGCCAGACGGTGCCGATGTCGCGGGCCATATCGAGACCATCCGAGGCTTTTATGCCGGTCGCGGGGTTAATCTCGCGCATTTGGCGGGTAAATGGCTGTTTCGCACGGCGCCTGATTTATCTTTCTTGCTGCGCGAAGAGGTTGAGGAACAACGCAAGCTATCGCGGGCGGGTGTGGAAACCTTGGCCATTATTGCCTACCACCAGCCTGTCACACGGGCCGAGATTGAAGAGATTCGCGGTGTTGGGATTTCTAAAGGAACGCTTGATGTGTTGATGGAGGCCGGATGGATCAAGTTGAAAGGACGCCGCCGAACCCCCGGTCGTCCGGTAACCTATGGCACGTCTGAAGAATTTCTGGTGCATTTTGGCCTTGAAAGTTTGGATGTCCTGCCCGGCTTGGATGAATTGAAGGCGGCTGGCCTGTTGGATAGCGTGGATAAGGCGCTGTCGAAAATGGAAGAGGAAATGTCGCGCCAGCGTGAGGCCGAGGCGGCGCAAATGGATATTGAAAAAGCCATCGAGGATGCTGCAAATGCGGATGGTCAGGCCAAAATTGAGGCCGCCGACCATGATGATGATGTGCTGCCAGAGGTGGTCGAGGGCCAAGCGGCCCAAGACGAGGATATCGATGGGGTTGAAGAAACTTGGGAAGACGACGTGATTGAAAGCCGCAATCTTGAAGAAATCCTCGAAGATGATGATGAGGATGATGAGATTGGCGAAGATGAGGATAGCCTAGAGCATCGCCGCGCGAAGGCCATCCCCACGTTGGAATTGGTAAAAGACAGCCTGACCTCCATGGTGGATGACGATGAAGGCGAGCGCTCATGATGGGCGTGGGCCGTGATGCATCCAAGGGGTTGGATTTCAAAGGTGTCGCCCACAGTTATGGTCATCAGCAGGTTTTAAGCGATATTAGTTTTCATATTGATCCGGGCGAAATTCTTTGCCTTTTGGGGCCTTCGGGCTGTGGCAAGACGACCAGCTTGCGCCTTGTCGCTGGGTTAGAGGACCTGCAGCAGGGCGAAATTGCGCTGGGGGGGGATGTTATTGCCATTCCGGGCGAAGCGGTGCCAACAGAGGCGCGCGGGGTTGGTTATGTCATTCAGGATTTTGCACTTTTTCCACATTTGAATGTATTTGATAATGTTGCGTTCGGCTTAAAGGGTCAGTCTAAAGCCAAGGCCAAGGAAACCGTCGAGGATTTATTGGCTTCGGTGGGGCTTGGTGGGCGTGACAGCGCATATCCGCACCAATTGTCGGGGGGCGAACAGCAGCGGGTGGCTTTGGCCCGGGCATTCGCGCCAAAGCCCCAAATTCTGCTGTTGGACGAGCCATTTTCGTCGTTGGATGTGTTGATCCGCAAGGATTTGCGTCTGGTGACGCGTGACTTGGTTAGGTCACGGCATATCCCCGCGCTTTTGGTGACCCACGATCCGCTTGAGGCGGCGCAAATGGGGGATCATATTGCGGTCATGCAAAACGGGCATATCATTCAGTATGGCGACTTGGATCAGTTGAAAAATGCGCCTGCCAGTGAATTTGTGCGGGAACTCTTTGCAGCGCCCGCCTAAATCTGACAATATGCGCCAGAATCGGATGTATAGAATGCATCCTAAGTATCGGGGTGAGAGCCTGACAAATGGAGTTTTAAAATGGGTATCAGCATTTGGCAGATATTGATTGTTGCGGTTCTTGTTGTGCTGCTGTTTGGCCGGGGTCGCATTTCCGACCTGATGGGCGACGTGGCCAAGGGGATTACGAGCTTTAAAAAGGGCATGAAGGAAGACGATTCTGGCCATGCCGCATCAGGTGGCGAATCGTCCCAAGACAGTAAAACCATTGATGCCAAAGCCATCGACAATAGCGCCGCATCGGTCGGTAGCGCCGAGAAAGAAAAAGATAAGGCCAACTAGTCGTTCCCGCCCGGCGTGAATTGGGCCTGATCGATTTCGGCGACGTGGGGCCGCCTCTCTGTTTCGAAGGGCGGCTTCTTTGTTAGTTCAATGACGATAAGGATTTAATCGGAACATGTTCGATATTGCATGGTCAGAAATTTTGCTGATTGGCGTGCTTGTTCTGTTGGTTATGGGGCCAAGCGAGCTGCCCAAAATGATGCGGAGCATTGGCCGCGTTATGGGTAAAGCACGGTCTTTTTCCCGCCAATTCAAGGCTGGCCTTGATGATATTGCGCGCGAGACTGAGTTGGACGAAATTCGCCGCAAGGCTAATCAAGCACAAACTCTGCGCCCAGACGCCCTTTTGGCATCCGCCATTGATGAAGACGGCGAAATCCGTGAAAGCCTGTCGGGGCAGGTCAAGTCAGAGGACGGTGCAAGCCCCACAAACGATGGTCGAAAATCCGCTCAAGACGGTAAGGCATCATGAGCGTGGGAAATAAGGCCGAAGACCCGACAATGGAGGGGCCCGCGGAAGATGATGTTATGCAGCAATCCGCCGCCCCCCTGTTGGAGCATTTGATCGAACTTCGTCAGCGCCTGCTTTACGCCATGTTGGGCGTTCTGATTGCTTTTGCCGCCTGTTATTCTGTTGCCGACCAAATCTATGATTTTTTGGTGGCCCCGTTGGCCGCGGCCTTTGAAGGACAAGAAGGCCGACGGATGATTTACACCGGCCTGCACGAAGCCTTTTTTACAAAGATCAAAGTGGCGTTTTTTGGCGCCATTATGATTGCCTTTCCATTGATTGCGATTCAGGTATGGAAATTTGTCGCACCGGGCCTTTACAAACATGAACGTGGTGCCTTTTTACCGTTTCTGGTTGCGACACCGGTGTTGTTTGCCGCTGGTGCGGCCTTGGTCTATTATCTGGTAATCCCCATGGCGTGGAAGTTTTTCATTGGTTTCGAGACACCCGGCGGTCCGGGCACGCTGCCCATCGAATTAGAAGCCCGTGTCGGTGAATATCTTTCACTGATCATGAAGCTGATCTTCGCTTTTGGCTTTTGTTTTCAGTTACCAGTGCTGTTAACCTTGATGGGTCGCGCTGGTTTGGTGACGGCCGCAGGGCTGCGTGAGAAACGCAAATATGCGATTGTTATCACCTTTGCAGTGGCCGCATTTTTGACGCCGCCAGATGTGATTTCCCAAGTAGGCCTAGGTATTCCTGTGCTTTTACTGTATGAAATATCCATCATTGCGATCGCTATGGTAGAACGCAAAAAAGCAAAAGCAAAAAAAGACTAAACATTCATTAATTCAATAAGTTATATATTTATGTTCGACTTAAACTTTATACGAGAAAACGCAGAAAAATTTGACACTGGCTTGGCGCGACGCGGTGCTGAAGCTATGAGTGCGGCCATATTGAAGCTGGACGCCGAGCGACGCGATGTACAGACCAGAATGCAGGATGTGCAAGCGGCGCGTAATGCAGCGTCCAAGGAAATTGGCGCGGCGAAATCACGGGGGGAAGACGCCGCCGATGCTATTGCTGCTGTTGGTGAATTGAAGGCAAGCATTCAATCGCTGGAAGACGAAGACCGCGATTTGGGTGCACGTCTTAAAGATATGCTTTCGCGTATTCCCAACCTGCCCATGGATAGCGTGCCGGACGGGGCGAGCGAAGATGAAAATGTGGAACTTCGTATCGAGGGCACGCCAGCTAAATTTTCCTTTACGCCCAAAGAACATTTCGATTTGGGCGAAGGCCTTGGCATGATGGACTTTGAACGCGCGGCCAAAATGTCTGGCGCGCGCTTTGTTATGCTGTCCGGTCAGTTGGCCCGCATGGAGCGGGCGCTGGGGCAGTTTATGCTTGACCTACACACGGGCGAACATGGCTATGAAGAGCGCATGACGCCCGCGATGGTGCGCGATGAAGCGCTTTTTGGCACCGGCCAATTGCCGAAATTTGGCGAGGACCTGTTTCGCACCGAAAATGACTATTATCTGATCCCGACGGCCGAGGTGACGCTGTCGAACATTCATGCGGGCGAGATTATTCCGGCCAGTGAATTGCCGAAGCGCTTTACCGCGCTGACCCAGTGTTTCCGCTCTGAAGCGGGCGCTGCGGGCCGTGATACTCGTGGGATGATCCGCCAGCACCAGTTCAATAAAGTTGAATTGGTTTCTGTGGTTGCCCCCGAAGACGGTGAAAGCGAATTAGAGCGCATGACGGGTGCCGCCGAAAAGGTCTTGAAGCGCCTTGGCCTACCATATCGCGTCGTCGCCTTGTGTACGGGGGACATTGGCTTTGGCGCGCGCAAGACGTTTGATCTAGAGGTCTGGCTGCCCGGTCAAGACCGTTACCGGGAAATTTCCTCCTGTTCGCTCTGTGGTGATTTTCAGGCGCGGCGCATGAATATGCGTATGCGTCCAGAGGGCGAAAAGAAAACGACCTATCCGTCCACATTGAACGGGTCCGGCGTCGCCGTGGGGCGGGCCTTGGTCGCGGTGATGGAAAATTACCAAAATGAAGACGGCAGTATCCGTGTGCCGGACGCTCTCAAGCCCTATATGGGCGGTATTGACGTGATCGCTGCATCATGAGTGACCTGCATCCATCTTTCGAGCGTATATTGATCACCAATGATGATGGAATCAATGCATCGGGAATGGCGGCTATGCGCAGGATTGCCGCGAAACTGAGCGATGACGTATGGGTTGTGGCTCCCTTGAATGAGCAATCTGGGGCAGGGCATTCATTAAGCCTGACGCTGCCCCTGCGGATGCGTAAAATTGAAGACAAAGTGTTTGCCATCAGTGGGACACCGACCGATTGTGTGATGATGGCGCTTAATCATGTTATGAAGGATAAACGGCCGACCTTGGTTCTTTCGGGCGTCAATCGGGGCATTAATTTGGGCGAAGACGTGACCTATTCCGGCACCGTGGCGGGCGCAATGGAGGGCACATTGGCTGGCGTACCATCTATTGCTTTGTCGCAGCAACGCTTAGAGGATAGCCGCAAGGGTGATTGGGATGTGGTTGAAGCGCATGCGCCGGATGTCATTAAAAAACTGGTGCAGGCCGAGTGGCCCGAGGGTGTGTTCCTTAATGTCAATTTTCCGGCGATGGATGCTGGCGCCGTCAAAGGGATTCGTGCCACCCAGCAAGGTCAACGGGACCTGAATGAATTGAAAGTTGATGAATATACCGACCCGCGGGGCTTTCCCTATTATTGGTTTGGTTTAACCCGCAGTTTTGATGACAGCGTGGATAATTCCGACCTCAAGGCTGTTCGGGACGGTTATATCTCTGTCACGCCCTGTCATCTTGACCTGACCCACTATGAGACCCTGACGCGGTTGCAGATGATTTTGGGTGAAGAGTTCTAACTCTGCTGCCTGTCTCTTCAAGCATGAATACAATCAAAAGTAGTTTTAATGTGGTGTGTTGCCGTGCATTTGGTTGTATTGTGGCCTTAATAAGGCATGCTGATTTGCCAATGATGATTGTTTAGGCTAGGCTTCCCTTACGGACGCCTTGTTTCAAGCGTTCATTGTTCTTTGGGGGGGGGATTCATTTGAGCAATTGCTAAGTTTAGAAATTTAACTATCTGCGAGGATCGGTCTTAACGTTCCTCCGGACACGAACCGGGTGGCTGACCACCTGGTAAATTGACTAGTCGATAAACGTTCATAATCCATAGGGGGGAATTCATATGAACAATAAATATGTATACATGATTGTGGCGGCCATTGTGGCCACCATTGCCTATTTTGTCGGAACCCATGATTTGTTTGCTGCTGAAGGCGGCGGGCTATCAGACAGATGGTGGTTTGCGATGATCTTGGCTGTTGGCTTGGGGGCTGGCGGCACAGGTGGCAGCGATGTTGTATCTATCCTAGTTGAAGGCATCACCGGTTATATCAACACGATGATCCTATTTGTGATCTTTGGTGTTATTATACATCTGGCTATCAGCATGGGGCTAAACGGTGCAGCGTTTGATGCGATGGGCACAGTAATGGCAGGCGTGACCTATGCCGTTTCTGGCTTGTTTACCAATCTTGTGCTGAGCTATCTGCGCAAAGCAAACTAGTCGAAACAGATTGAAATGATAATTGGTGAAGGCCGCGTTTATCGAAGCGCGGCCTTTACTGCATTTAGCGTCCTGTCGATCTCGTCGGACGTATTGTAATGCGCGATTCCAATACGAACGCCGCCGATATTTTCGTCCAGACCCAGTTGGCGATAGACCTCTAGCGCGTAATTATGCCCACTCCAGATAAAGATATTTTCAGCCGCCAGCGCTTTGGCGATATCGGCGGGGCTATGGCCTTCTGCGGTAAAGGAAACGGTGGGAACGCGGTGCGCGATGCGGTTGGCATTTGTAATGCCAATGATGGACACGCCTTTGATGTCTTGCAGGCCATCAATGAGTTTGATTGCCAAGGCGTTTTCATGATCTTGCGATGCTTTGAACGCCGCGGCCAGATGCGTACGCCGATCCCCATCTGCGCCCATTTTTTGTCCCAGCGCAGCAAAATAATCAACGGTCGCCGTTAATCCAGCCAGCAATTCAATCTGCGGTGTGCCGGTTTCGAACTTGGTGGGCAAAGCATCGCCCACGCTGCGGCACTTGTAGGCGTGCATGGATTGGAGAAGCTCTTTACGGCCCCACAGGATGCCCAGATGCGGACCAAAGAATTTATAGCTACTACAGGCCAGGAAATCACAACCCAAGCCCTGCACATCGACCAAACCATGGGGGGCGAATTGAACGGCATCGATAAAGACCAACGCGCCGTATTTCTTAGCCACATCTGTCAGCGCCTTAATGTCGTTGATACTGCCGGTCACATTGCTGGCATAACCCAGCGCGACAAGCTTTGTTTTCGCGCTCATAACGGCGTCCAGAGCGTCTGCTTCCACGTGCCAACTGTCGGTATCGAACTCCACCCATTTTATGGTGAGCCCTTTATCATGGGCGATCTCCAGCCAAGGGGAAATATCAGCTTCATGATCCATCCGGCTGATGACGATTTCATCACCCGGCTGAAAGTCGCGGCAAATGCTGCGCGACATGTGCAGGGTCAGCGTCGTCATGTTGGGGCCTATGATGATTTCGTCCGCATCAGCCGCGCCCAAAAAGTCCTGCATGGCGCGGTGTGCCGCATGCACCACATCGCCTGCACGTTTGCTGGTGGCGAACTGGCCGCCCAGATTGGCGTTGGATGTGGCAAAACAGTCCGCAACCGCATCAATCACCATTTGTGGCACTTGTGTTCCCGCTGGATTATCCAAATAGGTGCGGATTTGATCATTGTCTTTGATAGCCAGTGCGGGAAAAGCAGCACGCAGCTCGTCGATGGGGAATGGGGGCATAGGGTGGGCCTGTTTTTCTATTATTTGTGATTGGGGGTTTGTTTCTGCCATAAATATCCGGCTGCGGCAAAGTCTGAAATGGCCGAACCGACTGATTTGAAAATGGTGATCTCGTCGGTGCTGCCCCGTTGCCATTTTGTGTCAGGATCGCTTAATTCCGCAATAATGTCGTCTTCGCTGATGTGGCCCGACTGAATCGCTTGTAAAATCTCTCCTGCCTCAGCCAGCGCACCCGCCCGGGTATCGACAAAGATGCGCCCCTTTGCCATCAGCGCACTGTCGGCTTCTGCCATATCGGGGCGATAAGCGCCGACCAAGCCGACATGAGTGCCCGGGCGCACCAAATCACATTTGATCAGTGGCTCTGTGGTCAGCGTGGCTGCGGAAATGATGTCCGCGTCGCCTTGGGCCATCTTTAAGTCGTCAATTGCCTCGACCGGGCAGGGCATTTTAGGCGACAGGCTTTTGGCCAAAGCTTCGGCTTTTTCATGGCGTCGCCCCCATATGAGAATACGCGCCAAATCATGAAAGCGGGCATGGGCTTCAATAAGATGCGGCGCAAGGGCACCTGTGCCAATCATCAGCAGTGTCCTGGCATCTTTGCGCGCCAATCGGCTGGATGCCAATGCCGACACGGCGGCGGTGCGACGCAGAGTGAGGGCAGTTCCGTCCAACATCGCCAGCGGTCGACCGCTGGCACCGTCTAGTAACAGGTAATTGCCATAGACGCTTGGCTCGTTACGGCGGGCGTTATCGGGAAAGATCGTCACTAATTTTATGCCAATTAAGTCGCCCGCACGCCACGCAGGCATATAGAGGAGGGTCGCGTCTGATCCTTCAACCTGTGTGGCGGGCATGTTGATTTGGTGGTGTATTCTTTGTGGCGCTGTGGGTGGGTTTAGATAGCCGCTACTTATGGCGGGCACCAGTCCGTCGAAATCCAAATTTTCACAAATCTCTTGCCCGCTGAATGTTTGCATTTTTACGACTCTTGGTTAAATTGAAATCCATCTAATTATGAATCTGACACAGCGTTATGTAATCCGCACCGATATACAATAACTTCTTGCGAGGAAAAACACGTGAGCGATGACCCCACCAGTACCAGCACCCAAGATTATATGGCTCAAATTACCGCAAGCTTTATGGCATCGGCCAGTGAAAGGTTGGATGAATTAGATGCAGTCATTGACCAATTATATAATGGGCGTGGCGATCGCGGCGCGATGGTCGTAAAACTGTACCACGACATTCATAGCATGAAAGGGAATGCCGGGACGTTCGGGTTTCCATTGGTATCCATCATTTGTCATCGCCTTGAGGATTATATGGAATCCTCTCGACGTTTGGAACAAAATGAATGGTTGGAGGTGCAAAAATTCTTCGACGAAATGCGCGCCATAATCGAATCAGGCAAAGACCCCAAGAAAGAGCGCGGCGAAGCGATCCTTGCAGCCTTGCCAAGCGCCGCAGCGAGCGGGAGTCGCGAAAAGACAGCAGTCGCGCCACTGGATGTGAAGGTTCTTTTGGTGTTGACCTCTGGAGTTGTCCGCCGAGCCTTGGGTACGGCTTTGAGCGCGCGCGGTGTGGATGTGGTTTTTGTTGATAATCCGCTGGCGGCATTGGATCTGAGTTTGGCTTTGAAGCCTGACTATGTGGTATCCGCGCAAGAGCTGAGCCATTTTAGCGGCAGCGAATTGGCGGGTGTCTTGAGTGTTCTTAACCAGACCAAACATGTTAAATTTGCTCTTTTGACCTCTAAGGAAAACCTGTTGTCAGGGAAAGAAAAATCAGCCGCCATTGTCATCCGTAATGACCGCGATGCACCGGCCAAAGTTATCAAGTGGTTGGAGGCATGTGAGGCGTCTGGTTAATTTATGGAATGTCGTTCATAGACCCTAGGTGGCAGCGCCTAAAAGTGTTGAAAGCGCCGCTGACAAAATCTAAACTTCCGCCATGCTTCGGGGATGTCATCATATTGTGATTTTTGCACTTGTCTTGGGTGGGCTGTCGGCCTGTGCAAGCAAGGATTATGACTACCGCAATATTGACCCGACCTATCAGGTTCGCAACGCCCCGATCCCCGTGCCTTGGCCGCGTATGAAGCCAAAACCGGGTACAGGGTCAAGTGTGACCCAAGTGGCTAACAGCAGTCCTGTATCGCAAAATAATCAAGCTATGGGCAGTGGTCGTTCGGTTGCAGTGCAGCGTGGCGATACGCTCTATTCCATTTCTAAATCATCGAATGTCGATATGCGCGCCCTTATCGCATTGAATGACCTGTCGGCCCCGTACCGGCTGCGCGTGGGGCAACGTTTGCGTTTGCCAGTAACCGCCAAGCATAAAGTGCAAAGGGGCGAGACCAGTTATAGTATTTCCCGCCGATATGGCGTTGACCTAACCAGTCTTGCACGGCTCAATAACATGACGCCGCCTTATCGGCTGCATGTCGGGCAGGAGTTGAATATACCAGGGCTCGGCGGTGCCACCACAGCAGGCACCCGTTCTACGACTGGGTCGATTGGCCGGATCGGTGCCCCGCCACCACGCGAAGGGACAGCCTTCTTGTGGCCAGTAGACGGCGAGACAATCTCGTCCTTTGGCCCGAAGACTGGAGGTATTCAGAATGACGGGATCAATATCCGTGCACGGGCGGGTACTGATGTGCGGGCGGCCGAGGCAGGCGTGGTAGCATATTCCGGGAGCGGTATTCGGGGCTTTGGCAATTTGTTATTGGTGCGGCATGATGGGGGGTGGGTTACGGCCTATGCACACAATGCTGATTTGTTGGTTTCACGAGGGGACCAGGTGCGGCGCGGACAGCCCATTGCGCGGGTTGGTAACACCGGCGCTGTATCGACGCCGCAGTTGCATTTCGAAGTGCGCAAGGGAACTCGGGCGGTCAATCCTGTCCGTCATTTGGCTCGCAGGTAGGCCAATCGCCATGAATTGACGCTTTGATCCTTGTAAAAAACCTCGTAAACACCCATTTCTTTTTTATTCTGTAGTGGGTATAGTCCAGCCGATTCCCAAGGTCATGACCAAACGGACGACCTTGCGGGGGGGAGTTCAATTTCAGTTTCCGTCACCTAAAGACGAGAGAGAGCCAATATGTTTATTTCCGAAGCTTATGCACAAACCGCTGGCGGTGCGCCTGCGGGTCCCGATTTTTTCACGGCACTTTTGCCGTGGTTATTCATTATCTTGATTTTCTATTTCCTTTTGATCCGGCCGCAACAAAAGCGGCAAAAGGAGCACCGCAACATGGTTGAAGGTGTGCAAAAGGGCGATACAGTTGTGACCCAAGGTGGCATCATTGGTAAGGCCAAAAAGGTGAGCGACACTGAAGTCAGTGTCGAGATTGCCGATGGCGTTCAGGTACAGGTTGTGAAATCAACGCTGGCTGACGTTCGCAGCAAAGACGCGTAGAACAACGCGAAATCAATAAAGGTCCGGGGCCATGTAGGGTCCTTATAGGTGTTCAGTATGCTCGAATTTTCCAAATGGAAAGCAACCATGATCCTTCTGGTCTGTCTGGCCGGGTTCGCGTTTGCCTTTCCAAATTTCCTGACGCGCGAACAGGCCGATGACCTGCCGTCTTTCCTGCCATCATCACAGGTTAATCTGGGTCTGGATTTGCAGGGCGGCTCGCACATGTTGCTTGAAGTGGATGTGGACGCGGTTGTCGCTGAACGTCTGGAAGTAATTCTCGACGATATTCGCCAAACCCTGAGGAAAGAGCGTATCGGCTATACCGGGTTGCGTATTCAAGGGGATCAGGTGGTGTTTCGTTTGCGCGATGACGCGGAAAGCGAAAAAACCATCGATATCTTGGAGACCCTGCGCCAACCATTGAGCAATAATGTGATCGCGGCCATTTCTTATGACACCGAAGTTGAAGTCACAGATGCAGGCTTGATTGCCATGCATATGAGCGAGCAAGGCATTATGGAACGCCGTCAAAATGCGGTTCAGCAGTCCATCGAAATTGTTCGCCGCCGTGTCGATGAGATGGGCACGCGGGAGCCTAGCATTCAGCGCCAAGGCGATGACCGCGTTTTGGTTCAGGTGCCCGGCTTGCAAGACCCAGCCCAATTAAAGGCTATGCTGAATACCACCGCAAAACTGTCTTTTCATCTGCTGGACGAGACCGCCTCGCCTACGGATATCGAGCGCGGGCGAGTGCCACCGGGCTCTAAAATCCTTCACTATACAGACCCCGCATTCCCCCCCATTGCGGTGCGTCGTCGGGCCATGGTGTCTGGCGAAAACCTTGTGGATGCCCAACCGTCGTTTAATGAAAACGGCGTTCCTGTGGTCTCTATCCGTTTTGATATTGCAGGGGCACGCCAGTTTGGCGATGTGACCCGCAATAATGTGAACCGTCGTTTTGCCATTGTTCTTGATGACGAAGTTATCAGCGCGCCAGTGATCAACGAGCCGATCCTCGGTGGGCAGGCGCAAATCTCTGGCGGCTTCACGGTGCAGACGGCCAATGATTTGGCAACCCTTTTGCGCGCCGGCGCTTTGCCCGCACCGTTGACCATTCTGGAAGAGCGTACTGTTGGCCCGGAACTGGGTGCCGATAGTGTGGAGGCCGGTAAAACCGCCTTCCTTATTGGCCTAATCGGCGTTTTGATCTTCATTGTTTTGGCTTATGGCCGATTTGGGCTCTATGCCAATGTGGCGCTGGTGGTGAATATCGCGCTGCTGCTTGGCGGATTATCAGCCTTAAGCGCAACGCTTACCTTGCCCGGTATTGCCGGGATTGTCTTGACGATCGGTATGGCCGTTGATGCCAATGTTTTGGTGTTTGAGCGAATACGTGAGGAAACTCGACTTGGTCGAACGCCCATGGCGGCGGTCGATACGGGCTATCGCCAAGCGATGAGCACCATCATGGATGCCAATATAACGACGCTGATCGCGGCGCTGATCCTGTTCCAGTTTGGTTCCGGCCCCATCAAGGGCTTTGCGGTGACGCTGACCATTGGGATTTTAACATCCGTCTTTACCGCCGTGACCTTGACGCGCTTTATTATTGCCATGTGGCTGCGCCGTGCGCGTCCGTCTGAACTGAAATTATAGGAGACCGGCGATGTTGTTAAAACTGGTGCCAGAAAATACATCCATCCCCTTTCTGAAGTTTCGCATGTTCGCGGCGGTGGCGTCATCGCTTTTGATCGTTGCATCAATTGTGCTGTTTTTAGTCAACGGACTGAACAAGGGCATCGACTTTGAAGGCGGTATCATGATGGAGGTGGGCACACCACAAATCGTGGATGTGGCGGAATATCGCGCGATTATTGGCGGTTTGGAGCTGGGGGATACGTCGGTGACGTCCTTTGGTGAAGCCATTGAGGTTGCGGATATATCACACCGTGTTTTGATCAGGATCGAGCGCCAACAAGGGGATGACGCCGCTGGCATCAGTGATGCTGACGCCCAGTTGATCGCCGTTGAAAAAGCGCAAACCGCCATCAACGCGTCAATCGCTGATGCATCCTATCGCCGTGTAGAATTCGTAGGTCCCAAGGTCGCGGGTGAATTGGTTGAGGCAGGTGTCCTATCCGTTGCCATCGCGGTTTTAGCGGTGCTGGTCTATATTTGGTTCCGGTTTGAATGGCATTTTGGTGTCGGGGCCGTTGTGGCATTGATCCATGACGTTTTGCTGACCATTGGCTTTTTTGCGCTGACGGGGCTGGAATTTAACCTTTCCATTATTGCGGCGATTATGACCATTGTCGGTTACAGTCTGAATGATACGGTGGTGGTTTATGACCGGGTGCGGGAAAATCTGCGCAAATACCAATCCATGCCGCTTGATGAATTGCTCGACTTTTCGCTCAATCAAACCCTCTCACGGACGCTGATGACGTCTTTGACCACGCTGATGGTGCTGGTTGCGTTGTTCTTGTTCGGCGGCGCGGTGATCCAAGGCTTTACCGCGGCGATGATCTGGGGCGTATTTGTGGGTACATATTCATCCGTATTTATCGCCGCGCCAGTTCTTGTCTTTTTGGACTTGCCGCGCGGGGCTTTGCTTGAAAATGACGATGAAAATGCTCTGCCTAAGCCGCAATTTGATTAAAGATAACGCACTGAGCAGAAGGCGCGATCCCTATCATGCAATTCAAAGAAGAAAACGCATCAACGGCCCTGCAAATATCGGGATATGGGGATGGTGGCTTTCGGATAGGTGGCACGCGTTATGGCTCAAGTCTGATCCTATTCGCGGATGAATTGGTTGAGTTGGCCGTCGATGATTTATCGCTATTGAACGTCGGCCATGTTCAGCCATTGATCCAACGGGCGGGTGAACTTGACGTGCTTCTGGTTGGTTGTGGGCCATCAATCGCCCCGCTGCCAGGGACTGTCCAGCAAGCGCTGGTGGCTGCAGGTTTGACTTTTGATCTGATGGATACAGGGGCAGCAGCGAGAACCCATAATCTGTTGTTGAGTGAGGGTCGGCGCGTCGCAACTCTGTTGATCTCTATGGCTTGATTGAGGGGGTAAAACCGTGAAAAAGGCTTGATTTTGGCTGAAAACTGAATACAAAGCCCACTACAAAGCCAAAATCGGAATTTGGCAAAATCTATTTTAAACAGACACGCCTCACAGGGGCAAATTGGGGAATTTCATGAGCACTTCATCTAGCCTTGACCGTATTTTGGTTTTGGAATTGGTCCGCGTTACAGAGGCCGCAGCAGTGGCGGCATCCAAATTGGTCGGTCGTGGGGATGAGAAAAAGGCAGATGCAGCAGCTGTTGAAGCGATGCGACTTGCTTTTAACGACCTAGAGATGGACGGAACGGTTGTGATCGGCGAAGGCGAGCGCGATGAAGCCCCCATGCTTTACATTGGTGAAAAAGTCGGCACCGGGAAGGGGCCAGCCATTGATATTGCGCTTGATCCGCTTGAAGGCACTACAATCACGGCAAAAGGCGGCCCGAATGCGCTGGCTGTTGTGGCTTTTGCGGAAAAGGGGCATTTATTGAATGCGCCTGATACCTATATGGAAAAGATCGCGATCGGTCCGGGCTATGCGGCTGGTGTGATTGATCTGGATAAATCAGCGGGTGAAAACGCCAAATCAGTCGCAGCCGCTAAAGGCGTTGATGTTTCTGAGATTATGGCCTGTGTCTTGGATCGCCCGCGTCATGCTGGGATTATCGAGGACTTGCGCAGGGTTGGTGCTGGCGTGAAGTTAATAGGCGACGGGGACGTACAGGGTGTGATCCAGTGCGCGGTTCCCGATGCTGATGTTGATTTTTATATGGGCACAGGCGGTGCGCCAGAAGGTGTCTTGGCAGCGGCCGCTTTGCGCTGCCTAGGTGGGCAGTTTGAAGGACGCTTGGTTATGCGCAACGATGACGAACGGGCGCGGGCGTACAAATGGGGAATCGAAGACCTGAACCGTAAATATACCCTAGAGGAGCTTGCCTCCGGTGATGTGATCTTCGCGGCAACGGGTGTGACCAGTGGTGCCATGCTTCAGGGCGTGAAGCGGTCACGGTTTGGCGGGTATTCAACGCATTCACTGGTAATGCGTTCATCCACCCGCACAATTCGCTGGGTTTCTACCGATCATATACCCCAATAACAAAGAGACAGCTCTATGAGCGAAACGGGCAAGGATAGCATATTTGGTGATACGCGTTCCTTGCGCGGACGCACATGGTCACAAATCCCCGCTGATGACCGCATGTCCGCGGCTATTCAAGCGGCTTGTGGACTGCCGGAAATCGCCTGTCGGATTATGGCGAGCAGGGGACAAACACCGGAAAGCGTCGCAGATTTCCTGTCGCCCAGCCTGCGCAACAGTTTACCTGATCCATCTGAATTTAAAGATATGGACAAGGCCGCTGATTATTTGGCGGCCTGCATCATGGATGGCCGCCCTGTCGCGGTCTTTGGCGACTATGACGTGGATGGGGCGACCTCTTCGGCCGTTCTAAAGCGCTATTTCGCGGGTCTTGGTGTTGATCTACGGGTTTACATCCCGGATCGTCTAAACGAAGGCTATGGCCCCAATACAGACGCGCTAATGGCATTAAAAGCCGAAGGCATAGACACCGTCATCACGGTTGATTGCGGCATCCTGTCGTTTGTGCCTTTGGCGGCGGCTGCCAAGGCCGGATTGAATGTGATTGTTGTCGATCACCACAAGGCCGAACCGCAATTGCCCGATGCGGTGGCTGTGGTGAACCCTAATCGATTGGACGAGGGCGAGAGCCACGACAAATACGGCCATTTGGCGGCTGTTGGTGTGGTGTTTCTTTTGTTGGTCGCCTTGAACCGCACGCTTAAAACCCATGGTTATTTTGAGAGCAGTTATTTTGCCAACAAGCCCCCACCGGATTTGCTGCAGCTGCTTGATTTGGTCGCCTTAGGCACAGTGTGCGACGTGGTTGGGCTTTATGGTCTCAACCGCGCCTTTGTCACCCAAGGGTTAAAGGTTATGGCAAATCGGGGCAATGCGGGGTTGCGGGCACTGGCCGATGTGGCGCGGCTTGATAGTGCGCCAGGGGCGTATCATTTGGGCTTTTTGTTGGGCCCACGAGTGAATGCGGGGGGCAGGGTGGGCGAATCCCATCTGGGGGCAGAATTGCTTGCCAGCGATGACGAAGATTTCACCCGCGATGTTGCGGCCAGATTGGATGGCTATAACGCCGATCGTCAAGCGATTGAGGCACGAATACTGGACGAGGCAACCCAGATGGCCGAAAGCGCCATTGGCGTCAACGGTGCCCCGGGTGCTTTGGTTTATGTCGCTGGGCGGGGCTGGCACCCGGGGGTGATCGGCATTGTGGCATCGCGGCTTAAAGAGAAATTCGACCGCCCGACGCTTGTTTTAGCCGATGATGGCAGGTTGGCCAAGGGCTCTGGACGATCCATATCAGGGGTTGATTTGGGGACTGCGGTGATCGAAGCCGGTCATCAGGGCTTGTTGGTCAATGGCGGTGGCCATGCCATGGCCGCAGGTTTGACCGTGGAAAGTCATAAAATTAATGCCCTGCGCGCATTTTTGGATGATTACCTCGCGCCATCGGTGGCCAAGGCGCAGAGCGGCGCAACAACCAAGCTGGACGGCGTGATGGCCACGGGCGGGGCCAGCGCAGAATTGGTCGATGCGGTTGAACATCTGGGGCCCTTTGGTGCGGGCAATCCGACGCCGCGTTTTGCTGTGCTTTCAGCGCGGATCGTGGCCGCTAATATCGTTGGCGAAAATCATATCAAGCTGGTGTTGCAGGGGGATGATGGGGCGCGTATCAAAGCAATCGCGTTCCGCGCGGCCGATGATTGGGGCGGTGTCCTGATGGCGGGCGTGGGCAAGCAATTTCATTTCGCGGGACGTCTAAAGCTGGATGACTGGCGCAAGGATGGCAGCGTCGAGATGGTCTTGGATGATGCACTTGGTCCTCTATAGGGCAATTATAAAGCCTATTTAATGGCTCTTTACCCTTCGCACCATAATATCCATGCGGGGCTATAAAAAAAATCGCCAAACGGGCCAAAATCCTATTGACGAAGACGGGCTAGGCCAGTAAACAGCATCACGCTTCTAGTGCGACCCCTTCGTCTAGTGGCCTAGGACACTACCCTTTCACGGTAGGAACACGGGTTCGAGTCCCGTAGGGGTCGCCAGAAGAAGCTTTTCCCCTCCATTGAACATACAGCCGCGCTAAATCAGTCAAAATTTGGCATCTTTCTTCTGGTATTTTTGGGTGGCCGCCGGACTTTTGGGCGCCAAAAACCACTTTTCTTGCAATATAATTGGACTTAAGCCGGACTTAATCTAGTTATAGTATCTCGCCTTGGCTTTCGCCTAGAATTGGGACTATCGCGCGCACGGCATGGGCCGGGATTGTTGGGGGCAAGTTATTGTCGGTTGCTATTAACAGGATGAAAAACTTTAAGTTTTGCGGTGAGGCTGGCAATTTCGCAGCCAGCACGCTTGTCTTGCTGTTATTCTTGTTTGGGCTGGATATATTTCTTCATTTGGGGGTGACATCTGGCGGATTATATGTGCTAGCGATCATTCTGTCGATGCGCGCCAAAAAGGTTGCCACGGTCTATATCGTGGCCAGTGTTTCCACGGTTTTAACCATTATTGCCTTTTTGATTTTGCATGGCCAAAACATGGATATGGAAGGGGCGTTAAATCGCTTGTTGGGGATCGCCTTGGTGTGGGCGTCTGCTGTTTTGATTGCTCGTTTAAAATACCGTGATGCGCGGATTACAGCGGATGCCTACCGGGCTGATTCCATGATCAAAACTGCTTTGGACGGGTTTATTGTCATCAATATCCACGGCGATATTATTTTCGCCAATGATGCGGCAGTGCGTATTTTTGGCTATTCGCGCAGCGAGCTTATGGGGCGAAAAATAGCGACGCTCACCGCCGCTTATCAGCGCATTAAAGACAAAGGTGAGCTTCTTGATTATCTGTTTAAAGAATTGGCGAAGCTCATGGGGAAAACCGGTCAGTATGAAGCTTGCCGCGCCAATGGAGAGATATTTCCCATAGAATTGTCGGCGACGGCTTTGGTGGTCGGCGGCGAGCAGCAGTTTTTAGGTGTGGTGCGCGATATTACCGAGCAAGTGCGCAGCCAACAAGAAATTCAGCAGTTCAAATCCACCTTGGACCGGACCATGGACTGTGTCTTCATGTTCCGCCCAGATACATTGAAATTCTTTTATGTGAATGAGGGGGCCAAGGCGCAGATTGAGTATTCTGAAGACGAATTGAAGCAGATGACGCCGGTCGATCTTAAACCCAATTTTACCGAGCAAGAGTTCCGCACAGTGGTTCAACCACTTATTGATGGACCGGAGCATATCACCAGATTTGAAACCATTCATCGCAGTAAGTCGGGTCGTAATATGCCTGTCGAGATATTTCTGCAATATATGCCACGCACCGAGCATGACGAAGACCGATTTATTGCAATTGTGCGCGATATCAGTGAACGGAAAAAGGTTGATCGCATGAAACGCGAATTTATCGCCAGCGTTTCCCATGAACTGCGGACTCCCTTGACGTCCATTCGTGGCGCAATTGGAATGATCAGATCGGGCGCGATTGGTGAGGTAAGCGAAAAAACCAAGAAGATGCTGGACGTGGCGAACAATAACGCGGATCGCTTGATTGAATTGGTCAATGATTTGCTGGATTTTGAAGGCTTGCAGTCTGGCAAAATGACGCTCAACATTGCCAGCCATGAAATGAACAGCGTTGTTGCAAAAGCGGTCCTTGAGTTGACTCCTTTTGCCGAAAAACACGGCGTGGAGCTTATTTTTTCACCCGGCACTGAAATCCGAGCCGACGTGGATGATTTTAGGATTGGTCAAGTCGTGACCAACTTAATCTCCAATGCGGTTAAGTTCTCGAAGTCGGGGAGCAAGGTAAAGCTAAAGGTCGAAAACCTAGGTGAGCAGGTTAAAATTACGGTTGCAGATAAAGGGGCGGGTATACCCGCACATTATCACATAGACCTGTTCGAGCGTTTTACCCAAGCAAGTGGGCATGATGCGCGGGAAAAGGGCGGAACAGGGCTTGGCTTAGCAATCTCAAAATCCATTATTGACTATCATGGTGGTATAATTACTTTTGAAACAGAGGTTGGTAAGGGGTCGAGTTTTTACGTCACTTTACCGATCGAACATCAGGACGTATTCGCGATACAATAGGCAGGGGTGCGCCTATTGCTTGCATTCTTGGGGCCCGCTTCATATAAGAATGAGGGACCCTAGGGGGGTGTTTTTTGTTTGAACATTGCAAATGCTTAGCCGCACGTCGTGCCGTACTGCTTGTGGTTATTTCCGCCATCGCAATAGGTTTGCTCGCTCGACCCGTTGCAGCAGAGATCAGCGACGTGCAGAGGACAGCAATTCAAAACCTGCGGTCTTCGGTCCATGAGCTGGAATATTTGGAAATCTACGGAGCGCGCAAGGCCCTCGCGCTGCGTGCCGCGCAGTTAAATGGCGAGGAGCAGTTTGAGGCTTATAAGCTGCTGGCTGAATATGCCTATTGGGTCGACGATGCCGAGGGCCTTCGCCAAAACGTGGAGTGGATGATGTCGGCGGTGCCGAGTGAGCGTTTAGAGGAAGCGCGGCGGCTATGTGACATGTTGTTGGGGTATGCGGATATCGTGGACGGCGACTATGCAGAGGGCGTCGCCAGCATTGAGGCCGCATTAGCGGCTGCGATCAACGAGGGAGAAAATTATAGTATTGGGCTGGGGTATAGTTTACTGGGGGCTGCTGTCAGCTATTACGAGCATTATTACGAAGGTCTGCAATATATTCAGGATGCGCAAAAATATATCCCCGATACCCCAATGGGAGAGCGCCTGAAGATAAGTATTTTCCTTACGCTTGCCTATATTCACACGGAACAAGGCGAAGTGTCATCCGCTGTCGATTATTATCAGCGGGTTCTTGATCTATCACAGAAGTCTGGCTGGGCCGTCGATTTGGCGACAATTCTGTATAACGTTGCCTTCGTATTGTCTGATCTGGGTGAATACGAACTGACGGAAAGCCTGTACCAAGAGCTTGGTGCGCTCTACACGCGTATGGGCGAGCAAGCGCAGATGTTCTATGTGCATTATGGCTTAGCCGTTGCCTATTATTATCAGGGGCGCTATGGGGATGCACTTACTGAAGGCCTAAAAGGTGTGCAGCTAAATTACGACGATGATTTTTTCAACGCCACGCTTTACCAAACGATCTCCGCAAGCGCAGCGTGGCTAGGTGACGCGTCGATGGCAAGAGATTATCTTGATCGCTCTTACAAGATATTTGCCGAATACCCTGAATATGATGAAACAAGCTGGTCATTGGAAAACCTTCGGGGCGAAGCCCTTATCGCCTTGGCCGAGGGTAAACCACGAAAAGCCTTGGAAATATTTGAAGATTTTCATCAGCGCAATGCTATGGCCAGGTCTAAGGCGTTTTCAAAGGATGTGGCTGGCCTGCGCACACGTATGGAAAGCAGTTTCGATCTGGAGCATCAACGCGAATTATCAAAAATGCAGATTGCCCAAATCAGTTTGGAAAATCAGCAGCGAATCAATCTTTTGGTGGGACTGATTTTACTGGTCATGGTCATTGCGCTGTTTTTCCAGTATCGGGCAAGGAAAAAGCTCAAACAGTCCATGCTTGAGGTGGAACGTGCCAGTCGCGCAAAATCCGACTTTCTGGCACAAATGAGCCATGAATTGCGGACCCCTTTGAACGCGGTGATTGGTTTTTCCGAGATGATGAAAAACAAGGTTTTCGGCGAAGTCGGGGTGCCGCAATATAAGGAATATGTTGCACTTATCAATCAAAGCGGCCGCCATCTTTTACGCATTATCAACGATATATTGGATATTTCGAAAGTTGAATCAGGTCGGGTGGAATTGACCGAAAGCTGGTTTGATGTGTCTGATTTAGTTGCAAAGACCGTAACCATTCTGACCAACCGCGCGGAACGCGCCAAAATCCAATTGCGGATTGTGTCGGAAAATGACGATCATCAGCTTTATGCCGATGAACGTATCGTGCAGCAGATCCTGTTCAACATTGTTACTAATGCGATCAAATTTTCGCATGCGGACAGTGAGGTTCTTTTGATGTGTTCTCTTACAAAGGAGGGACAGGTTCTTGTCGAGGTTGAGGACTTTGGAATTGGCATGAGCGAGGCTGATTTGCAGGAAGCCATGCAGCCCTTTGGGCAAATTCAACGGGTTCTTACACGTGGTCATGAGGGCTCCGGCTTGGGCCTGCCTCTGGTCAAAGCCTATATGGAGTTGCACGATGGGCATCTTATCCTGAAGTCTGAACTGGGCAAGGGAACGACGGTGTCATTAGTTTTCCCAAAAAGCAGAACTGGCGGGGCAGGGCCGAATAAAGGCTAGGGGTGATATAAAATTGCAGATCAGATTGGCGCAATCGACTATAATCGTCCCATGATGCGTCTCGCCCATAAATCTAACTTACCAGCCAGTCGGGTTGCCCGTATTGTCATAGGCGTGCTTCTCATCATTGGTGGCCTTCTTTGGTTTTTGCCCGTGCTCGGGATATGGATGCTGCCGCTGGGCATCTTGGTTCTTTCGGTAGACTTGCCTATAGTCAGGCGCTGGCGTCGGCGCTTTGACTTGGCGTACGGGCGCTGGCGAACGGCCCGCGGTGAAAGGCGGCAGAATCGGCACCGCGAGCGCGATAATAAAAATTCCAGTTGACCTTGTCCCAAAGCGCGCATAGTAAGGTCACATGCATATGACGAAGATTACAATTACGACATCGATTAAACGGACCGGTAACGGTGCGGTGTCTGGACGTGTGATTTTCTAAGTCAGAAAATAAAAACAAGCCGAAAAGACCCGCCCGGAATACCGCGGCGGGTTTTTTCGTGGCAACAGTATTGAACAGAAAGCCAAAATACGGCCCGAGGAATTTGAAATGTTAGACCGAATAGAAGGGAATACCGCAAAGGGCCCCGACGACGAACAGGCAATACAAAATGGCCATCCAGATTTCATCGTGATGAAATTTGGCGGTACCAGCGTTGCAGACGTTGCGGCGTGGCCAGCGATTGCAGCGCGTTTGCACGATGCTCTTGGTCGCGGACAGCAGCCAGTCCTCGTTCTGTCCGCACTGGGCGATTCCTCTGACAAGCTGGAGGCCCTTGGCCAAAGTGCGGCTGTGGGCGATGAATATGTGGCGCATTTGGCCGAGTTTCTGCACATGCACGAGGCCTTTGGCGATGCCATGGGGCTTGATTGTATGGATATTCTTGCTCGTTATGAAACGACCCTTCGGACTGTTTTATTGAAAATCCGAGAATCTAAAAATGCGTCCCCGCCCTTGCGCGCCGCCCTGATGGCGCAGGGTGAGTTGCTCAGCACAGAATTGCTAACTGCTTGGTTGAGACAGCGATTAGAGCAGGTCGTGTGGCTCGACATTCGCGAATATTTAAAAAGCGATGAGGACCCACATTTAGGCTCGCGGCATCTCAGCTATCTAAATGCGTCATGCAAGTTTGACCATGACCCTGTGATGCTCGCGCACGTGCGGGCCGAGCCAAACGCTGTATTCGTGACCCAAGGCTTTATCGCCAGCAACAAGGCGGGCGAAACCGTCCTGCTTGGTCGTGGTGGCTCAGATACCTCAGCAGCGCTGATTGCCGCGCGACTAAAGGCCCGTCGACTGGAAATTTGGACCGATGTGGCGGGAATTTTCTCGGGCGATCCACGGCGCGTGCCTGATGCCCGCCTGCTGAATCATCTGACGTGGCAGGAAGCACAGGAAATCGCCTCCTCTGGGGCGTCCGTCCTGCATCCAAGGGCACTCTCGCCAGTGAAACACGCGGGCATAGAGGTCGCCGTGCAATCCATGCGGCACCCTGATTATCCGGGCACTTTGATTGGCGGGGCGCGGTCCAACGACGCCCCAAATGTGAAAGCAATAGCGACCCGGCGCAATGTGGTGCTGGTATCTATGGAAACCAGCGGCATGTGGCACGAGGTTGGTTTTCTGGCCAAGGCGTTTCAGTGCTTTTCCGATTTGGGGCTGTCTATTGATTTGGTTTCAACGTCCGAATCCAACGTCAGCGTGACCTTGGACCTGCCTGCTGATGATTTAGAGGATGACGTGCTTCAGGATTTGCAAAACCGTTTGGCGGCATTTTGCAAAGTACAGATATTGGAAGATGCAGCGGTTGTCAGCTTGGTTGGGCACCGTATTCGCGCGATCCTGCACCAAATTGGTCAAGCCCTAGAGCTTTTTGAAGAACATCCTATTCATCTGATTTCACAGGCGTCGAATGACCTTAATCTGAGCTTTGTGATTGATGACGCGCAATTGGACCGTCTTGTGCAAAGATTGCATGGGCAATTGATTAGTAACAATACGACGCCGGGTCTGTTTGGGCCAAGCTGGCGCAGCCTGCGCGAGCCTAAAACTAAGGAGAGTGACACATTTGGGGCATTTCACACACAAGAACAGGCGCCTAAATGGTGGCAAGCGCGACGCGGCGAGCTTATTGATCTGGCGCGGCAAAACGGGTGCGCCTATGTTTATAACCTCGCCTCGGTTGACGCGGCAGCCGCAACCCTTAACCGACTTAGGCACGTCGATGCATGTTTTTACGCGGTTAAGGCAAATAATAACCCTGCGATATTGGAAAGAATTTTCCAAGCGGGCCTAGGTTTTGAATGTGTATCACCGGGCGAGATCCAACATATCCTCGCGCTTTTCCCAGATATTGCGCGGGATCGTTTATTGTTCACGCCAAATTTCGCCCCCCATGCCGACTATGAAATGGCCATTAAAATTGGCGCGCATATCACCCTTGATAATATGCACCCACTGCGCCATTGGGCGCAAACATTCAGCGGCCAAGACATTGTTCTGCGTGTTGATCCTGGGCGGGGACGCGGGCATCATTCGAAAGTCATTACCGCTGGTGTGGGCAGTAAGTTTGGCATTCCAATGGGCGATTTGGACGAGGCCCGCACGCTGGCCGCAGAGGCAGGGTCGCGTATTGTCGGGCTGCATGCCCATGTGGGCAGCGGGATTTTGGACGCACAGGCCTGGGCCGATACCGGGCGGCAGTTGTTACAGTTGCTGCCAAACTTTCCGGATGTGACGCTGCTTAATCTTGGCGGTGGGCTGGGGGTTGCGGAAACACCGGGCCAATCAGGACTTGATCTTGAGCAGTTAGATGACGACCTTGCAGTCATCAGGGATAGCGGATTTAGCGGCAAGGTTTGGCTGGAGCCAGGCCGTTTTCTGGTCTCTGACGCGGGTGTGTTGCTGGCTCTGGTCAGTCAAACTAAGTCCAAAGGCAATTTTGAATATTTGGGATTAACCACCGGCATGAACAGCCTGATCAGGCCTGCACTTTATGGATCGTGGCACGAGATTGTCAATCTTTCGAAAATGGATGAGCCACTAACAAAGTCGGTCACCATCGTTGGCCCTAATTGTGAAAGTGGCGATAAGTTAGGCGATTCTCGGCCATTTCCATCAAGCGCTGAAGGGGATGTGATCTTGGTTGCCAATGCGGGCGCCTATGGCCGGGTCATGGGGTCGCAGTATAATATGCGGCCGCCCGCCGTGGAGTTGGTGCTGGAGAGCTGATTTCATTGCTATTTCGTCTGTTCCGGTAAAGATCAGATAATTGATCTTGAAATTGCCTAGATTCCTTGTGACAAGACTGTTGAATGCAATTTCTCAGGCAATTTCTCATACAGTTTCTCATATAGTTTCTAAGGGAATGATTTTCATGACAGAATTACCAGTAACCTTTCAGGATGTTCTAGCCGCAGCAAATCGGATTAAGGGCGTGGTCATTCGTACCGGCCTGACCCGTAGCGTCGAGTTGGACCGGATCACAGGTGGCCGCATCTGGGTGAAACCGGAGTGCTTGCAACTGTCAGGCTCATTCAAGTTTCGCGGGGCTTATAATCGGTTGGTGCAGATTGATGACGCTGGTCGCAAGAATGGCGTGGTCGCTTTTTCATCGGGTAACCATGGCCAAGGTGTGGCGCTGGCCGCCAATATGCTGGGCATGCCGGCCACGATCGTGATGCCGGAAGATGCGCCGGCGATCAAGGTCGCCCGCACCCGCTCACACGGGGCCGAGGTTGTTTTCTTTGATCGGCACAGCGAAGACCGCGAAGCGATTGCTGCACAAATCTCGGCCGAAACCGGGGCGATTGTTGTGCCGTCCTATGATGACGTGCATATCATTGCCGGTCAGGGGACATTGGGCATTGAGGTTGCAGAAGACTTAATCGCAATGAATGAAAAACTCGATGCTTATATTGTTCCTGCTGGGGGCGGCGGGTTGTTTGCAGGCAATAATTTGGCCTTTTCTGGGCTAATGCCAGATGTGGCTCGTTATTCAGCAGAACCAGCAGATTATGACGATCACGCACGGTCTTTTGCCAAGGGCACGCGTCAAAGCGTCGCACCAGGCGTACCGAGCAGTATCTGTGACGCGATTTTAACATCAAGTCCGGGTGAATTGACGTTTGCTATAAATTCTGTCTATGCCAAGGCCGGACTAAAGGCCAGCGATGATGACGTACGCCGGGCAATGACATTTGCATTTGATTATTTGAATTTGGTGGTGGAACCGGGCGGGGCGATTGCGCTGGCTTGTGTTTTGAATGGCAGTATTGATTGCCGCGGAAAAAACGTTGCGGTCCTGCTTTCTGGTGGCAATGTGGACCGTGATTTTATGTGTGATACCTTACAGCGAAACCCAAAGTAACGATCTTATGACCTATTTTTCCGATGGCTTGCGTCGCATCATGATCGCACGGGTGTCTATTCGCGCGCGCAGAACGTTTTGGCACATTGATATAACCAACTGACTTCGGGCCGTGGCAATGTGTTGTATCAGCATCTCATCAGGGGTATCCAACAGGCTTTCAATCAAGCCAGAGGTCAGTGCGCCGACAATATCGCTCGCGCAGCTGGCGGCATGCTGACAGGCCGCACAGTCGGTGGCGCTAAAGGGCGCTGCACAAGGGATACTCAGTATTTGCTCGGTCATTGTCTATGCCTCTCGGGGTTTATAACGCAAGAGTAATGCCAAATTACTCGACCGTTCGACAATGCTCGGACAGCTGACATTTTATAACGATAAAACAAATCATTAGGTTCAAATGCCGGACCTATCTCCGCGCTATCACCCATACATGTCTGGATAAGCTGTCCCAATATGGGGCGATTCTTTTATATCTTTGATTTGGTCAATTGTCCCCATTCGGGACAGGTGTTTGATATCTTGGCGGGCTTAATTTAGGTTGTTAGGCCGTAGGCTATATTGCCCATTTTTCAAACGGATGAATAATTCGCCTGCCCTTGGATGTTTAACGGGCGAGCCACTGGTGTCTGGCAACAGGTTTTGCTGTGAGACGTAGGCCTCATAGGTGGTTTCATCATTTTCAGCCAGCAGGTGATAATAGGGCTGATCCTTGGCGGGGCGCATTTCGGCAGGGATGGCCAACCACCAGTCTTCGCTATTGGAAAAGACCGGGTCCACATCAAAAATGATGCCACGAAACGGGAACAGGCGGTGACGTACCACCTGTCCTATATGGTATTGGGGCTGTTTAGACATGAAGAATTACTCTGACTTAATGTTTCGTCGTGCCATAGTGCGCGGCGAAAAGTTAGATATCACTGATGCCAATGATAAGTTTAAAATATCAGAAGGAAAAGCTGTTGTCTTAACGAATTATTCGTTTCATTGATACTATGGTTTCGGCTAGTTTTATACCGATAGCTAGGCCATATTTTTTTGCGGTTATAATTGGCGGTATGGGGTTGGAATCAATTGCTTGGTTCGCGGGGGAAATAAACCTCACTAAATTGTGGGCGGGCTAAATATAGTTTTATGCTGGATTTTTCACAGATAAAAATAATCGAGGCGGAAGCCTCGGGGTTGGGGGATGCTGTGCAGTTTGGCCCCACCCATGGGTGGCAAGTTGATGGTTGGCATGCGCCGGAAATCGTCGGCTTTATTCAATCCGATATGACGGTGCATTATTCGGACCGCTATGCTGCAATCTGCGGCATGGATAAGGCCCCTGCGCCTGTTGGATTGGATCAACTGGTTGACGATGAAATGCAGTCGACATATCAGCGGGTGCTCAAAGCTGTCTGCCAAGACCGCGAGCTTATCTTTATTTTGCAGCGGGTTTTGGCCGGTGTGCTGTATGACCTTGAACTACATATGGTGCCGCGATTCAATGATGAGAATGAATGCCTTGGCGGGATTTTAATATTATCTTTTATTACCCCCGCAACCGAGGAGCAAACCAAAGAAACACTTTGGATACGGTCAAAAATCCGCATGGTCACCACGCCAATTTGTGAACTGTCTGCGGAGGGGCATATTCTGCGCGCGAATGCTCAATTTCAGGGCCGTTATATGGATGGTGTGGAAGCCGCGGAGCAAGGGCTTGACGTGCCCAAAGTGGCGCTGCAACGATTATTTTCCCTAGAATCAATGCCAGATGCGCAGGGGCATGGCGCGACATTAGAGTCAATTGCGCAAATGAGGCAGCCAATCATGGCGCATCAGGTTGACAGTGCGCAGCACCATGTGGCCTTGGTGCCCGCGCAGTTTGAAAGCTTTGGCACGGACTTGTCACTAAAAGTAGACCGCTTTCTGCTGGCGATTGACATGACAACCAGTGAATTTTGTTTAAGCACGACGGACCTCCGCAGCATGGTGCTGCAACATAGCGCCCATCCGGTTGTGGTGAGCGACGCCCAGGGCAAGGTGGTGGATTGTAATAATGCGGCGCTGGCGGCTTGGGGCTTATTCCGGCATCAAATTCTTGGCTATCAGGTGTTAGAATTGATGCGAAGGGGGCCATCGCACCCAACAGCAGAACATCAAGATACGCTTAGAGAAGCGCTGTCCGCAACGGGACATGTTGTCTTTCAGCGTGCGATTGATAGTTTAGATGGTACAAAGTGGTATGAATTTACCGTGGATGCCATCAATGACCGACAATTTGGTACAAAATGGCATATTTGGTCGGGCCGTGACATAAGCGCGGAGGTGAACTCCCAGCACCAAATGAATATGCAAGCCGCCGTGATTGAACAGATACCGGATGCTGTTTTTGTATTAGATGAAGCTGGTTTGGTCACAGACTTCAATGGAGCGGCAGAACTTATGTCGTGTTGCGATCGGGCTGAGATATTGGGCCGCCCTGTCTCTGCGGTTCTTATGATAGCAGATAATAGTTTTGTCGATGGTTCGGCGATAATGCAGGAGATTTGGCAAAGTGGCGAATGGCGCGGCGAATTGGATTCTCGCTGTGCGGACGGCGTTAAGCACTTGGAATTAAGCCTGTCCAAGCGGCAAAGCAAGTCTAATGTTTTGATGGGCTATACCTTGGTCGCACGCGACGTGACCGAGCGGGCGCGATCACAGAACCTGCTTAAGGAAAATGATGAATTGTTGCACCAGCGGATCGCCGAGCTGGAACAGGCCCATGAACGGCTGGAAATACAAAGTAATGAACTTGTTAGCCTCGCAGATGATTTGGCAGATGCTCGCGATGAGGCAGAACAGGCGAACCGCGCAAAATCAGATTTCCTTGCCATGATGTCGCACGAAATTCGTACCCCGATGAATGGTGTGCTTGGCATGACGGATTTACTGCTGGATACACAGCTAACCCAAGAACAACGTAACTTTACCACAGCCATTCGCGAATCCGCGCGGGCGCTGTTAACCATGATTAACGACATCCTCGACTTTTCAAAAATGGAGGTCGGCCGTTTGGATTTAGAGGATGTGGAATTTTCCCTCGGCGGTGTGATCGCCAATGTTGTCGAGCTGATGAGTGGCCCAGCATCGCAAAAAAGTTTGGATATGGCCATCTGTATCGACAAAAGTGTCCCCGATACAGTGGTCGGCGATTCCGCGCGGTTGCGTCAATTATTGCTGAATTTGGTTGGTAATGCGGTGAAATTTACCCAGCGAGGCGGCGTTGTTGTCGAGGTTGGCGGAGAGCATCAAAGCGATGGACGTTTTCGCCTAGATGTGCGGGTTCAGGATACAGGACGCGGCATCAGCGAAGAAGCGATGCCAAAACTGTTTAAGAAATTTTCTCAAGGGGACCGCGATACAAATCGTCGTTTCGGTGGGACAGGGTTGGGTTTATCCATCTGCAAGGAGCTTGCTGAACTGATGGGTGGAAGCATCGGTGTTCGCAGCCACAAGGGGCAGGGAAGCACCTTCTACTTTAGCGTTATGGTTGGTCAAAGCGAGCATGACTACCCGATGATTTCTGGTGTTCTTTTTGCCGACCTGCGGGACCGGATTGCTCTTTTGATCATGCCCAGCGAATTGATCCGGCGCACAGTGGAACGGCAAATGAACATTTGGGGCATGACCGCCATTGGCGTGCCGAGTGTTGAAGACGCCCATCGCTTGTTTGAAGCGGGCGAATTGAACCACGCAGATATTGACTTTATGATTTTGGATAGCGATGCGGATGTGGGCTTGGCACAGTCGCTGCTCGCCACCATACAATCAGAACGCGCAGACAGCCGCTGCCGGTCTTTGATGATCGCCAGCATAGGGGCCAGCGGTGAACGCTTTAGCGAAGGTGTTGACGCTGTGTTGGTGAAACCAGTGGTTCCGGCGCGGCTGCTGGATAAATTGCTGCAAACCCTTCAATCTGTAAGCGGGCACGAGGGGGAAAGCGCCGTTCCGGATTTAGATATGGCGCGCCGCACCTATGATATTCTAATCGCCGAGGATAATGCGATTAACCAGATGTTGACGGTGCGTATGCTGGAGCGCCAAGGGCACCGGGTCTCGATTGCGGGGAATGGTGTTGAAGCGGTGAATGCGGCCAAGCATGACCATTTCGATCTGATCTTGATGGATATTCAAATGCCTGAAATGGATGGTATTAGCGCGACACATTCCATTCGCACCATGTCGGGTCGAAACTCTGCGATCCCGATCATTGCCCTGACGGCAAATGCGATGGCTGGCGACCGGGAGCGATATCTGGCTGCTGGCATGAGCGATTATATTTCCAAACCCATTGACCGAAAAAAGCTTTTGCGCACCATTCACCGCACGATGACGGGCACCGAGCTTGAAGAGGTTGCGCTGAAGGTCGGCCCCGATCATATAGCCGAGGCCTTCGGTGAGGGGGTATCTGGTCAGCAGTCGGTTATTTCGGATAAAGGGGCCAGCGGAGTGAAGCCGCGGGCGGGCGCGGATGCCCGTACCACTGCGGACAGCAAGGGGCAGGATGCGTTAAAAAATCTGCTCGACGATATTTCCTAACATTTGGTCGCCTTTATTCTTGATCAGCTTGCCTTTGGGGATTCTTGCTATAGTCTTGCTTCTGCGCAAAGTGGCGACAGGGCGATGGCGCAGTTATTTTTTAATTATGAGGGGGAGGAAATCCATGAAAAACTTGATGGGAACAGTACTAACAGGCACCATGATGCTTGCGCTTGGTGCCTGTGACAGTGGGCAAAACAATCAAAATCAGGCCAATCAAACATCCGCTGAGCAGCAGCAGATGCAGCAATCGGAATCTGAGCGCCTCAGCGCCTTTTTCCAAGACGTCTTCGATGCTGCGGTCGACCGCTCACCGGGCTTTCAAGCCTATTTGGGTATCAAAAAAGATAATGATAAATGGGATGAGGTGAGCGAAGAGCACGCCGCCGAAGAATTGGCCCACACACAGGCTGCTTTGGCCCGCCTGACCACTGAATTCGACTATGACGCCTTGGACGATAGCGCGCGGTTGAGCTATGACCTGATTAAGCAGGATATGGAACGCGAAATTCGCGAATATCAGTACCGTGATCACAATTATCCCATCAACACCATGGGCGGCGTGCACAGCAGCGTTCCAACCTTTCTGGCCAATATGCACCGGGTTGATAATGTCGATGATCTAGAAGCCTATATCGCCCGTCTTAACGGTGTGGGGACCTATTTTGATCAAGTGATTGTAGGGCTGAAACGGCGTCAGGAAAAAGGCATCATGCCGCCTAAATTTGTTTATGAGGTCGTTGTCCCAGTGGTTCGAAATGCGACAATGGGCGCGCCATTTACGGATAGCGAAGATGAAAGTCCAATTTACAGCGATTTTAAACGCAAGCTTGCCACATTGGAATTGGATGAAGCCCAAGCGGCGGATATGACAGCACGCGCCGCCGCCGCGCTGGTCAATGTCGTCGGCCCCGCTTATGGGCGTTTGGCAGCCGTTTTGGATGAACAGGCAAGGGTCGCGGGCACAGATGACGGTGTGTGGCGCCTGCCAGACGGCGAGGCCTTTTACGCACAGCGCCTGAAACGTTATACTACCACGGACTTGACCGCGGACGAAATTCATAACATCGGGCTGGAAAATGTCGAGCGCATCCATAATGAAATGCGCGAAATTATGAAAAAAGTTGAGTTCGAAGGCGACCTACAAGATTTCTTTGAATTCACCCGCGAAGATGATCAGTTCTATTTTCCCAACACAGATGAAGGCCGGGCCGACTATCTGGAATTGGCGACCAATTTGATTGCGACCATGAAAGAAAAACTGCCGGAATATTTTGGCCTGTTTCCGCAAGCAGACGTGGTCGTCACACGGGTGGAGCCATTCCGCGAACATGCGGCGGGGAAAGCGTTTTACCAAAGTCCATCCATGGATGGGTCGCGCCCGGGCCGGTATTACGCCAATCTGCGGGATATGCGGCAAATGCCCATTTATCAGGCCGAAGCACTGGCCTATCATGAAGGTATTCCCGGGCACCACATGCAGCGCGCCATCGCGCAGGAGCTAAAAGGCGTGCCGATGCTGCAAAAGTTCGGCTCTTTCACAGCCTATACAGAGGGCTGGGGGCTATATACGGAGCGTCTCGGCAAGGATATGGGGTTTTATACGGACCCCTATTCAGACTTTGGCCGATTGGCGATGGAGCTATGGCGTGCCTGTCGTTTGGTTGTGGACACAGGCATTCATTCCAAGCGGTGGACTCGCGAACAGGCCATTCAATATCTGAAGGACAATACGCCGAACCCTGAGGGCGATATCACCGCAGCGATCAATCGCTATATCGTGATGCCGGGGCAGGCCACAGCCTATATGATCGGTAAGATCAAAATTCTTGAGCTGCGCGAAATGGCACAGGCTGAACTGGGAGATGATTTTGATATGCGTGGCTTCCACGACAGCGTCCTGAAGTATGGTCCGGTGCCGCTCAATGTCTTGGAAGATAACGTCAAGGCATGGGTCGCCAGTCAAAAAACGTCTTAAGATCATATTGATATCCTGAAAGGGCACGCGCGGACATGTTTCCACTACGAGACGAAAATCCTACTCTGCGCGTGCCTTTTTTTACCATTGGCTTCATGGTGCTTTGCGCTGTTGTGTTCCTATTTCAGGTTGGCAGCAGTTTAGACGTGCAAGAAGCGATGATTTACCGCTATGGAATGATCCCTGCCGTGATTGGGGGGGCGGGGCAACTGCCGCCGGATTTAGCAGGGGTTCCCGCATTCATCACCCCGATTACATCGATGTTTTTACACGGTGGATGGATGCATATTATCGGGAATATGATGTTTCTGTGGATTTTCGGCGATAATATCGAAGACGTTCTGGGGCATGTTCGATTCATCATTTTATATGCGTTGGCAGGGCTGGCTGCTGCGGGCCTGCAATATATTTCCGCGCCACAGTCCACCATCCCCATGGTGGGGGCATCTGGGGCGATTTCTGGCGTATTAGGGGCCTATATTTTATTGTTCCCTAAAGCGCGTGTCTTAACCCTGGTCTGGTTTGGGTTTTTCCTGACCACCATACGTATTTCGGCGCTTTGGTTCCTGGGGGGCTGGTTTGGCCTACAATGGGTCAATGCCTTGTTATCTTCAGGCTCGGAAGGCGGCGGTGTCGCTTGGTGGGCGCATATCGGTGGTTTTGTCGCAGGGATGCTGGCGTTGGTCGTGCTTAAGCCCCGCAAATATCTGTTTGGTGGGTCGAAAGACGGGCCTTGGGGGCGACGATAATATTTTAACCTTCGCGGCTTTGGTCTTCCGCATCTGCGGAGGGATGGGCGTCTTCTGGATCAATCAGTCGGTGTAAATGCACCACCACATATTTGGTCAGGGCATCATCGACATTCCCTTGCGAGGCAGCGCGCCAGGCTGCTTCTGCGGTTTTGTAATTGGGGAACATGCCGACAATATCAAGATTTTCCACATCTTCAAATTCAACCCCTTGCGGGTCCTTTACGCGGCCACCGAAAACCAAATGCAATAATTGTTTGTCGCTCATGTCTGAAATCCTTGGATTAAATCGTTTATAACTGGCCAGCTTGCGCTGGTTGGTTCATGCGTGCGTCATTTCTGATGTCTTGCAAAAGTCCATCAATTCCAACCTGACTAACACGCGCGGCAAATTCATCGCGCTGGGTTAAGACCATAGAAATACCCTCTATCTTCAAATCAACAATTTTGAATTCTCCATCTTGTTTACGCACACGCCAGTCGGCTGCAACGGGCGGCCCATCAGGTCGGACCACTTCCGAGCGGACATAGACATCACGCTTGCCCGCGGGCACGGTGTCAAGAACTTGAAACTCTTCATCGCCGCGTTCGTTCAGGCGCCCCGCATAAATGCGCAGAACATATTCAGGAAAAATTTCATCATATTCCGCGCGTTGATCACGGCTGGCGTTGCGCCAGTGGCGGCCCAGAACCAATTTACCGATATAGCTGAGGTCAAAGCCCTCTTTCAAAAGGGCGCGAAATGCGCTGTCCCGTTCATCTTGGGTCATGCTGATGTCATTCAGGACGTTGATGGCATCTTGTGATAACTGGCTGACAAATTGGCGCGCGCCTTCGGGGTCGTTCTGGGCGGTTTCTTGTTGGGCCGTGGCGGCAGACGCCCATGCGAGCGTTACCGCGGCCAAGCCGGCCAATATTGTTTTAGAGATGAGTTTCATTTTCTGTCTCCCCGATGGTGTACAGCGCTTTTTTGAGCCTGTCTGCGTTATGTGCCGCGAATTTGCACCAATTTCAAGGCCAGAATAAGACATTTAGAGAATAAGACATTCCGAGAAAAAGACACAGGGTCATTATTGTGTGGTCTCAAGCGAGCGAAGATAGGCCATCAGATCCAAACGGTCTTGTTCCCGCCGCATACCATTAAACGCCATGACATTGCCGGGCAGGAAACTGCGCGGGTTTTTTAACCATTCTTCAAGCCGGGATTCGGTCCAGATGAAGTCAGCCTCTCGCATGGCGCGGGAATAACGGTTAAAGCCATCCAATGTACCCGCTGTGCGGCCAAACAGGTTACCAAGGTGCGGGCCCGGCTTATTGCTTTTGCTTTCCGCCGCATCATGACAGACCTGACAGCGCAGAAATATGGTTTTCCCCCGCGCGGCGTCCCCTCGGGATGACAGCGTGGTCGCTGAGGGATCGCCCGGTAAGGGGTTATCTTGTGCTAGGCTGGGGGTCTGCCACAGAAAAACAAGGAAGAGCGTTAACGTCAGATTTTTCATACTAGGGTGTCTCGCCTGTTGTCGGTTGAGCGGACGGGGCGACGTAGGGCTTGATCTCGCCCGATGCAACCCGTGCCATATAGGATTTTAGCATGGACTTGACCTCTGGTGCCATGACGTAAAGTGCGATCAGATTTGGAAAGGCAATCGCCATATAGGTGGCATCAGCAAAGTCAACGGCGGCGGATATGTTGAGCGTCGATCCCATAACCACAAACAGCAGGAATGCCAGTTTGAATGCTAGGTCCACGCGTTTCGCGCGCTCACCCACCAGATAAACCAACGCACGCTGGCTGTAATAGAACGAGACCACCGTCGTTGAAAACGCAAACAGCGTTGCCGCAATCGCCAGCATATAGGGAAACCAGTTAAAGACGCTGCCAAAGGCGGCTGAGGTAAGCGAAATACCATTCAAGCCATTGCCGCCTGTATGCATACCAGTTAGGACAATGACCAGCGCTGTGGCAGTGCAAACCACAACGGTGTCTATAAATGGCTCTAGCAGGCCAACCAGACCTTCTGCGACGGGCTCTTTGGTTTTGGCAGGGGCGTGGGCGATGGCCGCGTAACCAAGGCCCGCTTCATTGGAAAACGTCGCCCGGCGCAACCCTTGGACCATCACACCGACAAAACCACCTGCGATGCCTTGGGGCGAAAAGGCGCCGTTAATGATGGCGCCAAAGGCAGCGGGGACCATGTCGATATTCCAACTGATAATCACGATCGCGCAGGATAGGTAGAAAATGGCCATAAACGGCACCAGAACCTCTGTCACATGCACAATGCGCTTAATGCCGCCAATGATGACGATGCCCACAAGTGCGGCAATGACAAAACCCAGTATAAATTGCAGGTTGTCAATATTGGCACCGGTCAGACCCTCCATGACGCTCATTAACTGTTGTGTGGATTGATTGGTTTGAAACATCGCGCCAGAGCCAAAACAACCCGCAATAGCACCCAGAGACGCCAAAACCGCCAGAGTTTTACCAAGCCGTGGATAGCCCCGTTCGGCAAAACCACGGCTCATATAAAACATTGGCCCCCCCGAAACCACGCCGTCTTCATCAATCTGACGGTATTTATGTCCCAAGGTCACCTCGGTAAATTTCAGGCTCATGCCAAAGATCCCAGCGAGGATCATCCAAAATGTGGCCCCCGGACCACCAAGGGTGATCGCCACCGCAACGCCCGCGATATTGCCCAGACCAACTGTGTTTGATAGCGCCGCAGTCAGCGCTTGGAAGTGGGTGACTTCGCCGGGGTCGTTGGGATTGTCATATCGCCCCCGCACAATGCGCAGTGCCTGCCGGAAGCCGCGGATATTGATGAAGTTCATATAGAAGGTAAAAAAGAGGACGCCTATCGCAAGCCAAATCACCAATATGGGAACATCGTATGCAAAGAGCCGAACCGATGAAAATACAATACCAGCTACCATTTGGGTAAATGGCGTGATGAGTTCATTGATCTGCTGATCAATTGGAATGTTCTGCGCAAGCGCCACACCGGGGATAGATATGCATGAGAGTAGAGCTGTAAATAATGCTAGAAATTTGCGTCGGCGATTAATTCTGCGGGGGGTCAAACCTATGTCCTTCTTGTTACTTCATCTGGCATTGTTGTGATTGCTTGCCAATCTTTTAGGGGGTTGGGCGACAAAAGTCAAAACAGCGGTATTGGAGGCACCTTTATCATTCAGGCTCTTGTATTTTGATCATAATTGTGAAAATTTGAATAGAACTGTGCGAATATATTAACGTGGGTTTAATTCGCTATTTGTCATGATTTACATGCGGTATTGTAGTTTTGGGTTTTCATTATAACCTTCAGATGCACGAGACAGGGCATCAGGGCGCACAAAGGTCGGCTTTACTGGTGTTTATTATGCCATAGGGCTTTATGGCGGTTTGTTTAACGATGGCACTTTTCATTTGATAGTGCTTAAAAAAATGGAATGATTCATTGTCCAGTGAACAAAAATTATCAGTTGCAGATGTAAAAAAGCTGGTTGAGGACCCTTCGGCCGAAAACAGGGCCGATACGGCAGGTAAAATCAGTAATAAATTCGCGACTGGTGGGTTGAGTAACGAAGAACGCGCCATAGCCGAAGATATCTTTCGTGTGATGGTGCGCGATGTGGAAGTCCGCGTGCGAAAGGCACTCGCCGAGAGTTTAAAAGACAGCCCTTCCTTGCCCGTTGATGTTGCCAAAACACTGGCTAATGACGTGAATGAAGTCGCGCTGCCGGTGATTGAAACATCGGTGGTGCTGTCTGATGAAGACCTGATCCATATTATTCAAAACCGCGATGCTGAGGCACAAGCCGCGGTCGCCCGGCGCGAGCGTGTGTCGGAAAATGTATCTGATGCCTTGGTTGAAACTGAAAACGAAGATGTGATTGCAACCTTGGTGTCCAATGATGGCGCTGAAATTCGCGACGAGACCATGAGCACGGTTGTCGATAAATATGGCGCGTTGGAAAAGATTAATGCGCCTTTGGCTCAACGATCAAACTTACCGCTACATGTGGCGGAGCGGCTGGTTAATTTGGTTTCCGAGAAGCTTCGCGATCACTTGGTGACGCATCAGGACCTGAGCGCCGATATGGCGATGGATTTGATTATCGCCAGCCGCGAACGGGCCACCATCGGTTTGATTAGTGCAGATAGTTCGACGCCAGACGTCCGTGGGTTGGTGCGCCAACTTGAAAAGAATAAACGTTTAACGCCGACGATTATTCTGCGCGCGCTCTTCATGGGCGATATGACCTTCTTTGAAGAGGCCATCGCGCTGCGGGCTGACGTGCCAGCGGGTAATGTGTTTAAGCTGTTGCAGGACCGTGGGCCTGGGGCGATTTCCGCGCTGTTGAAAAAGGCTGATATGCCAGTGGAAAGCGCAGGGCTTGTTCGGACTGCATTGGATATTACCGAAGAGATGCAGGAAACAGGGGGGGATGATCGCGAGAAATATCGTCAATTGATGATCGAGCGTGTTTTAACCCAGTTCGAAGATGACTTTGATGGTGATCACTTGGACTATTTCCTTGGCAAACTGGCTGCCAAGTCTTAGTCAGGCAAGTCTTAGTCAGGCAAGTTATAATCAGGCAATCGTTAAAAACCCATACTGTGCGGCAGATATAGAGCGATCTGCGGCCATGTCATGATGGCCGCTAGTCCCAACAACTGTAGCAGTATGAATGGGATGATCCCGCGGTAGATATGCTGCATCTTGATGTCGGCGGGTGCCGCGCCCTTCATGTAAAATAACGCAAAGCCAAAGGGCGGAGTCAGGAAACTGGTCTGCAAATTCACAGCAACTAGTATGGCAAACCAGACCAGGCCGAGGTCTTGGTAGGGCAGGTGCGCACCAAAGTCGAGCGCCTTTATAATCGGCGCAAAGACAGGCAGGACGATGAGGGCAATCTGTGCCCAATCAAAGAAAAAGCCCAAAACAAAAACCGTGAACATGATGGCGATCAGAACGCTCCATGGGCCCACGGCGAAGGCATTGATACCTTCGACAATCAGATCATGCCCGCCAAGCAGCGCAAAGACGTATGAAAACGCGGTCGCACCGACAAATATCCCAAACAGCATACCGCCCGTAAGGGCTGTGCTTTCTGTGACCTCGCGCAGTTTTCTGAAGGTTAAATTCCCGCGTAGGGCCGCCAGCAGAATAGACCCCGCAGCCCCTACGCCCGATGCCTCGGTCGGGGTGGCGATGCCGGCAAAAATACTGCCGAGAACCATGGTGATCAAGATAACGGGCGGAACGACGCTTTTGACAACGATGCGGGCCAATTCACCCCTGTCAGTGGTGATGTGTTCGTCACCTAGTGGTGGGGCATGTTCTGGGTTCAAGGCGGCGTAGGCGATGATGTAAATGGTATAGAGCACCGCCAGCAAGAGGCCGGGAACAAGGGCGGCGACAAACAAGGTTCCGATGGGAACCGTCAATAGGTTACCCATAACGACCAGCATGATCGATGGCGGAATGAGAATGCCGAGTGTGCCGGACGACGCGATGGTGCCAGTGGCCAGCGATGCGCTATAGCCACGTTCACGCATCACCGGCAGCGCCAAGAGGGTCATCATGACGACACTGGCACCAATGATGCCGGTGGTTGCCGCCATGATGACACCCAACAGCACAACAGACAGCGCCAATCCGCCGGGAACACGTCGCAGTAATAATTGCAGGGTGGTTAGTAGGTCGCGGGCGATGCCGCTGCGTTCCATCATCGTGCCCATAAAAATGAACATGGGGATTGCGACAAGGACCAGATTGTCGACCACCCCCCCTTGAATGCGCGACACCACCAACAAGAACGACTTGTCATTCACCACACCAAGCGATACAGCCAGCAGCCACGTAGCAAATGCCACACCGCCCAAAACCAGTGCCACCGGATACCCTGAAAACAACAAGGGAATGAGGGCCACAAACATATAAAGCGGCAGAAATTCTATAAAGGCATCCATACTGTCCTCACGCCGTATTGCTGTCGTCAGATAGGATCGCGTCCATAGTCCGCCGTGCCGCTATATCACCTGTTACAAGCCAGACCGCCGACCTGATCATGCCTGACAGAACAGGCAGCACCAAAAGGACAAAACCCACCACCATGGCGCCTTTGATCAACCAACGGGCGCCAAGGCCGGTGCCAGTCGCAGACCGTTCGGAATAGGCCCAAGACAGGCTGGTGTAATCAAAACCAAATTTTATGATGGCAAAGGCAAAGGGCAGCAGGATGAATAGCCCGCCTAGAAACTCGATCATGGCCTTGGTTCGGTCTGACCAATGGTCGCGGAACAGCTCTATCCTGACGTGTTCGCCGCGCGCATAGGCAAAGCCCAAACAGAACAGAAACAATATGCCGTGCAGGTGCCATTCAAGTTCTTGCAACTGGGTGGACCCGATGACAAACCAGCGGCGCAGAATAACATCGCTGAGAATAACCGCCATCATGGCGATCCCCGCCCATGCAGCCACTTGGCCAACACGAACAGAGATGATTTCCATTCGATATGCGAGCGCTAGCAGGGCTTTCACTCGGGTTTCTCCCGGTGGCCTGCGTTCAAATAACCGCGCTCTCGCCACACGCTATAATCCGCCCGAAAGGCTTGCATATGGTCCCACACTTTGGCGAAGGTCTCATCCTCGGCTGAGAGCTCGGTTGCCACGTCCAGCCACGCGGCCTCGAATGCATCGAGGATCTCTGGTGGCCACGTTTCAAGACTGACACCTTTGGCCGCAATCGCACGTAAGGCCTTGGATTGAATGGCTTCCCCTTCTGCAAGGGAGGAGCGCACATTGTCGCCACACGCGCTTTCCACCTGCGCTTTTTGAGTGGCGCTTAGGCTATTCCATTTCTCTAAGTTGATCATAATTTCAAACAGGCTGGATTGCTGATGCCAGCCGGGGAAATAATAATAGTCAGCAACCTGCCAAAACCCCATATCCATATCGACCGCTGGCATGGAAAACTCGGCCCCATCGATGGTTCCCAGCTCCAACGCGGGCATAATATCGCCGCCAGCAAGCAATTGGGCCGACGCACCCAGTTTTTCCAAGACTCGGCCACCGATGCCGAAAAAGCGGACTTTTAGGCCTGCGAGGTCTTCGGGCTTTTCAAATTTTCGGTTGTACCAGCCCGATGCCTCGGGCGGGGAAATGCCGCAGATAACGGCGTGGATGTTGTGGCGGTTGTAAATTTCGTTATGCAGGGCTTTGCCGCCACCTTCATAATACCAAGCCAGATATTCCATGCTGTCTGGACCAAAAGGAAAGGACGAAAAGAACGTCAGTGCAGGTTCCTTGCCAACCCAATATCCCGATGTGGCAGAGGCCGCTTCAATAGCGCCGTAAGAAACCGCATCAAAGGCTTCAAGTGGTGGAACGAGGGCGCCGGGTTCATAATATTTAAATTCTAAATTGCCGCCAGATATTAGCGCCACTTGTTGTTCAAACCGTTTTCCAATGGTGCCCAATATGGTCAGCGAGGAGGGGAAGACGCTGGTCATTCTCCAGCGGATGGGCGCGTCTGTTGTTTGGTTGAGTGTTTCCGGTGTTTGTTCAGAACACGCGGGCACAGCGACAATCATCATAGCCGCGAGTATCATTTTCAACTTCATCTTAGCCCCCAAAGCTAAACTCTGTATTGACTTTATTTTTCGAGCGCGTCTTTCATCAATGCAAATATTTTGCCCATGTCAGATGACATCAGCGTGATTGTAAAGGCATTGGCGCGTGCTTCACCCGATGAACGGGCAAGCAGGCTATCAAAATCACGCATGAATTTGCTGGCGATATTTTTAAATTCCTCGTCTTCGCGGAATCGTTTGCGGATAATCTTACGGCTTTTGCTATCACCGACTTTAACGGCTTTGCGGGCGAAAACGCCTTTATCGCCCTCTAGATATTTTTGCCATGCAGTTTCCGATATTTCCACATCCATCAGCCGGGCCAGATCAACCGATGCCGATGACAGGCTCTCGATCAGCAATGATGAGGTGAGGCCAAAGTCATCCTTAACGGCAGCTTTTATTGTTTCGCCAAACGCTTCCTTTTGGTGGGTGAATGCGTCTGCGGTATCGCTTAGCTGCTGTGCGGAAAGGGAAATGTCTGTGACCCCGTCGCGGGCTTCTTTGCGAGCGCGTTTTGAAGCAACTTCTAATTCGGTAATGGCCTTATTCAATTCTTTCGAGAAGCGTGCATGAAGATCGCCAAGGTCGTATTCCGCGCGGTTGGACAGATCATCAATGCTTTCTTTCAGCTCTGACTTGGCAGTGGCAATAGATAGCCGCAGGCGGTTTGCCATTTGATCCACTGTGGCTTCGGTTGCCTCGGCCGTGCTGGCCACGCGTTTGGACAGAACATCCATTCGGTCCACACCAGATTCGCCAGAATGAACCAATAGTGTCGTGCCTTGCAGCAGGGCATTGGCCCCTGTTTGGATATCCTCGATAATTTTCCCGGAATGTTCAACAAAGTCAGCGCGGGCTTGGGCATAGGTTTCTACTACATCACCAAAGGCCGACAGGTTGGACTTGATGGTGTTGGAGAAATTGTCGTTCTCACGGCGCAGTTTTTGCGACGCCATAGTGAAGGCCTCGGTCGTCACTGTGCCGCGATCCCCGATTTTGCCCATTTGATCTTGTAGCGCTTCGCTTTGGGCGGTGATATCGCCGGTGACGCTCTCCGCCGTTTGTTTCAGACCCTGAGTTGTTTCTTGCATCTGCTGCGCGGCGTCATGCAGCATTCCCGCACTCAGGCTGGTGGCATCAGACAGGGTTTGGCGCTGAATATTGATTTGTTCGTCTACCGCGATCAGGCGGCGTTTTGTGTCATCCAATACTTGACCAAGGTTTTCATTGCGCTTGTCCATGACCGCACCAGCGGCTTCCAACTTATTGGTGGCATCGTCGGCGGCGGTTGCGATGAGCTGCGCTTGGTCGGACAGTTGTGCGGTCATCAGTTTGACGCGCTCGACATTCTCATCCCCGGCATTCCCGATCAGTTCCGCCTGTGCTTCAAGGCCTTGGCGCAGCGCCTGTAATTGACCAAGGGTTTCGCTGGCCGCATCTTTGGCCTTGTCCCTAAGGCCAGCGGATAGCGCCTCAATTTGCTCGGCAGCGCGCTGCACATGGCCAATCGCCAACTCGGCTGAGGCCTTGGCTGTGGATTCAGCCGCTGATGATGACGCGGCGATAGAACGTCCAGCTTCGACAAAAATATGTTCTGCCCTGTCAAGCGTTTCGCTGGCGACTTTTTCCATGCTCTGCGCTTGGCGTTCAAACTCATCGCCGGCTTGTGCCGCTTGTGCCAATGCGCCCGTGGAGGCGTTCGAGAGGGCCTCTGTCTGACGGACGATCGTTGCTTCAAAATCGCTGGCATGTTGCGCCGCATCTTCTGCGGCGGACGCCATATTGCCGGCCTGCTCATTGACAGACTTGGCAACCGTTATGGCGCGCTCTTCCAGCCGCTCTATCTCGCGCGCCAGATTGCCTGTTCGGCCCATGATGGCTTCAAAGGCTTCTTCCATTTGGTTACGAACATCACGAGAGGTCGCTGCGATCTCCTGCTTTTGGCGATCAAGTGCGTCACCAATATTTTTAAGGATATCTTCGGTGTCGCCAGCAGTCAGACGCATTGCCCCCAGATGGTCGCCCATGTGTTGGCCCGCTTTTTCGGCTTCTTCTTTGGCGTGAAGGGTTGCTTCTTCGACGGCAGAGGTGAGGCCTTCCATATCGGATTCAATCTTGGCAATTTGTTTGTCCAGATCTTGGGCATATTTCTCCATCGCTAGGCGTTCGCGCTTCAGCATATCCTTGAAGCTGGCCGCCTTGGCCTCTGCATCGGTGGTGGCATTAAACAGGTTATTTACCTGTTCTTGAAAACGCCCCTCAAGGTTTTGAATACGATTTTCGGCGATCTCAGAGGCGGCCTCGATAAGGTGAACCTGTTTATCAATATTGGCCGCAATGCCAGACAGGCGTTTCTCGGCGCGATCAATAGGGGCAAGGGTTTCATTCATGCCCTGGGCAATTTCGACCCGGCGTTCCAGTAAGGGATCGGTACGTTGATACACCAGCGCCACCAACCAGAAAACAACAATGGGCGAGGTCAGCCCGGCAGCATAAAGTGCAATATCACCAATGCTAATATCAGCGGTGCCGCTGAGCAGGCCTTGTTGGCCTGCCAGCCAAAAAATTGCCGCGATCCATAATAGTGAGAGCGTTCCCGCGAAATAAACGGGCCAAAGACGGCGCGACGTCATGACCCGCACAGTGGATTGACGTGAATTTGCCTTGCCCTGAGGAGCAGATGAGCCGGTATCTTCGCCCCGGTCTATTGCACCGGTTTCGAAATCGATCTTTTCTTTACTCATGTTTTCCTCATTTTCATTCTAGGTCAGTCGTGTTCAATCTAGGGCGGCATATGCAGTTCTTTATGACCCTCTAGCAGGCCGAATAGGTTGCGCAGAACGTATCACTTTTGCGCCTTTGTTCTTTAAGGTCAATGAATTAAGCGGGGTAATGGTTAAAAAAATGATTAAAAACATGCGTTTACAACGTGTTTTTTTACCATTTTCTAACCAGTGCGGGCTTAGTCTGGTGGGTAGGGAATGGGAATCGGCAGAATCAAAGCGTTTTGCCGCACGGAAGATGCAGTTAAGTGAATGGGGATGATCATGGCATCGTCGGTAAAAGGGAGGTCTGCGGGGGATAAGCTTTCTGGTAAGTTGAAGACAGCGCCGACCCCGGCACAGAAGAGATATTTGAAGCTGGCAGAAGGTCAACCTGGTGGGAAGTTGCCACTGTTCGATGACCGTGGCCAACGAATTTCTCCGCGCACCATTCGTGCGTGTGTGGATGCGGGCTGGGCAGAGCCTTGGGCGCGCAATCCAATTGAGCCTAACTGGTTGGTGTGCAAGCTGACACAGGAGGGGGCTCGTCTGGTGCAATCAGACCGATCATCATCGCCCCGCAAGGTGGACCCACAAAGTGTGAATATGCAGGAAGTGGCCAGAGAATAATGACATCGCACCTTGATCCGATAAATCTAAGCGAAGCTTCAGATCATTTAAATTTGGCGCATTTGGACGATATGACGGGTGGTGATAATCATCTGCGAGCAGATATCCTTGGTTTTTTCTCAGAAAATGCAGGTCATTATATTGCGGAGTTGAGCCTTCTGGCGAAGGCATCCCCGCCGTGCGCGGATGCCTTCCGCGCTATGGCGCATAAGCTGAAGGGGGCTGCACGTGCTATTGGTGCTTATAAGATTTCTGGTTTGGCGCAAAAATGTGAAGATATGAGTGATGCGCCCAATACGGAAAAGCAGGCTGCTGTGCTGGAATTGCAGCAAATGCTATCGGCAATTGACCATATCGCAGCTGGTTTTTCGGCCAGTGAGTAGCTCTGTTCTCTTTTGATAAAGGCTTTAGGCACAAATTTCGGGGCTAAATCTTATTTGCGGGTTGCTGAGGCAAATATAACTATGCACTATGCGATTGAATTCGTTTGATTTTAGAGACCCCTTGTCTGGGGCGGTGTTAAGGTAAATTTATGTCGGACTATGATCTAGAGCGATTAACAGTATTATTGGTTGAAGATAGCCATTTTATCCGGTCGCTTTTAACCAATTCGCTCAAAATTCTGGGCGTTGGCAAGGTGGTGACGGTCGAACATGGTGGCGAGGCAATCGATTTTTTAAAGCTCGTGCATGAGGACCCCATGAAGGCAGGTGTGATGGGCGTGGATATTATCATGTCCAATTGGCAGATGTCGCCCGTCGATGGCATGTTGTTGTTGCGTTGGGTGCGGCGTCACAAAGATAGCCCAGACCGTTTTATCCCCTTCATTATGATTTCAGCCTTTTCCAGCAAGGCCCGTGTGCATCAGGCCCGCGACATGGGGGTAAGCGAGTTTTTGACCAAGCCATTCACCATCAAATCGGTTTGCGATAAAGTGCTGCTCACCATTGAAAGCCAGCGCCAATTCATCCACACCGGAAGTTATTTCGGGCCAGATCGGCGGCGTCAGAATATCGAAACCCGACAGGAAGATCGACGTAAATTAAAAGAGGGTTCCCCGGGCGTGGAGGTTGTACGTGGTTGATAAAGTCAAAACGGTCGTCAGAATTTATAAGTTTCGCAATCGCCTGCGTGAAAAATGTGCGGGGCTTGGCGTTGAACACGCGCAGATTTCTGAAGAGGCCCTCGCGCTTGCCGAGGCGGCCCTGTCCGAGATGGCCGAGGATTACCCCGATTGGGTCTCTAAGGAGATTGATAAGCTGGCTGAATATCAGCGCCGCTGTATTGACACACCAGAGGAGCGCCGGGATTATTTCATCAAAATTGGTGAAACTGCTCACGATATGAAGGGGCAGGGCGGCACATTCGGTTACCCCTTGATCACCGCATTCGCGGATTCGCTGTATAAATTTGCTGATGAGAAAGGGCAGATGAGCGACCATGATGTGGAGTTGATCAAAAGTCATGTCGATGCTATGCGCGCGGTCATCCGCGGGCGCGTGTCGGGCGATGGCGGCGAGATCGGCGAACAGTTGAAGGCAACCTTGGAACAGGCGATCGCCAAAAAAGCAAAGCGTTAGGTCATTTCGCGGCGTTCTCGGCGCCGGTAGATACAGCTTGATCTCTTTTTCCCCAAATCGCCCCAATCTGGGCGCTATCCCAATGTCTATGCGGGTTTTCACCATTTTCCTGCAAAGCTGTTCCCATAAATGTTTATTTTTTGTTCTCTTTTCTATTGACCTTGCGGCTTGATTTGTATAGAACAAAGCAAGAACACATAGCGTGTCATTCCTTTCCCTATTCCACAGCGGCCCCGTTTCGCAGGGGCCCTGCCACAGGGGGGCGATGGATGTTTTTCAGGCAATGGACATAATAAAAGGACGAAGCGTTGTGGCCCCTACAGGTGGTGACATAAGGACGAATCCCTCTCTGCCAAGGGGTGGGGTGCAAATGACCCCACAAAAGGCTGAGGTCGAGGAATGGGCTCCCGATCTGCCTGTTTGGACCCTAGGTGCAGATGGTGTGGATGAATGTTTGCCGAACGGCGCATTGACCATCTCTGCATTACATGAAATCAGCCCCATGCGCCCATTGGACGCGCCTGCGGCCATGGGGTTTATCGTTGCTTTGCTGGTGCGTTTACAGCGTGGCTTACGCCGCAGTGGTCGCAAACATATTTTATGGTGTAGCCGCGGTTTTGAAACACGGGAATTTGGCGCGCTTTACGGCCCCGGATTGCAGCAACTGGGGCTGGACCCGTCTTTGTTGCGCATTGTCCGGGTGGAACGGGACGATGATGTCTTGTGGGCCATGGAAGAAGGTCTTGGCTGTTCTGGGCTTGCTGGCGTGGTGGGCGAGGTGGCTGATGCGTCCCTGACGGCAACGCGGCGGCTTTTGCTGGCGGCGGGTAAAAGCGGTGTGCCGGGGATATTATTGCGCTCCAGCGGCCCTATGGCACCCAGCGCAGCCTATAGCCGCTGGCGGGTGGGGATGGCACCGTCATTGTCTCCTCATTCAGATGATTTGCGCGCAGAAACAGATAACAGGGCATTTTTCCCGTCATGGCAGGTGGAACTGGCCCGCCAACGTTTTGGCAGTCAGCGGCTTGATGGTCTCGGCGGGCAACAGATGAAATGGAACATGGTGTGGAATTATGAAAAGAATTGTTTTCATATGGCTGAAACGTTGGCCGCTCAACAGTGCGCGGTTGCCTAGTCAGGCGGCGCAGCCCTTCGGCCTCAATGTGGCCGGTTCGCACGGCCTGCGCTTGGCGGCGGTCTCCCCGGCGGCTGAAGCCGCAGGGATCACTGTTGGTATGTCCTTGGCGGATGCGCGCGCCATTTGCCCTGATTTAAAGAGCCAGCCGTTAGAACCTGAAAAAAGCCTGAAGGCCCTGCGCCAATTGGCGCGTTGGGCGGGCCGCTATACGCCGTGGGTTAATGTGCATCATATCGCACCATCCGCAACAGGCGAGGGCGCAGAATATGGTCTGCAACTGGATATTACTGGCTGTGCCCATCTGTTTGCACATTCACGGGGCGAAGATGGCGAGCCAGCTATGTTGCTTGATATCTCGGAACGATTGGAAGCATCGGGGATTGAACATGCCATCGGTCTTGGCGATACGCTGGGCGCGGCGATCGCTGTGGCGCGGTTTGCCGGACCTATTCATATTATTCCCCATGACCCCCATGGGGATGAAACACGTCGTGCATTGTCATCCTTGCCTGTGGACTCTTTGCGGCTTGATGCAAAAACATGCCAGACCTTATGCCGATTGGGTCTGAATAGTGTGGGGGCCTTGCTGCGATTGCCACGGGTTGCTTTGGCGCGGCGGTTTCCGGTGTCGAAAGATGGGCGGGACATGGGAGGTCAGGACATGGGAGGCGCTGTTTTACGGCGTTTGGATCAGGCCTTTGGTCGCATCCGTGAACCGATTGAGCCTATAATGCCCGTGCCACCTTTGCGCGCGCGAATGAATTTCGCCGAGCCTGTTGTTGAAACAGATGCGCTTGTTTTGGCGCTTGATGGACTGGTTGCGGATCTGTGTCGGGGGCTAGGCCGGATGAATAAAAAAATGCGCCGTATGAGCCTGTGGCTGTACCGTGCCGATGGGGCTGTACACAGAATTTCTGCCGGAATTGTTGCCGCCAGCCGCGATGAAGCGCATTTGCTACGGCTATTGTCGGAACGTGTTAAGCAGATAGATATTCAAGAGAACAGCGGCGATTTTGGTATCGAGTTGTTGATCCTGTCTGCGGACCGTGTTGAAGAGGACACCGCCAGCCAACCCACGTTGGTGCAGGCCCCAGCGTCCATTGATTTTGATAAGGAGATTGCGCGCCTGATGGATCGGTTGAAGGGGCGGTTTCATGCCAGTGCGGGGGATGATTACGGGGCAGGTCGTACGCCGCATTCGCTCACTCCTCAGGCGAGCCACCGCCCGGAACGTGCGCAGTTGTCTCTGCCGGTTCGTACGTGCGCGGCCAATGATAGATGGGGTGCATCCCCCGGTGCGGATCGCCAAACACCGATACGCCCATTCCGCTTGTTACCGCGCCCGGAACGGGTGCAGATACCCGATAATATCAGCGCAGATGATCAGCGCGGTGATGGACCGCCCCTGCGCTTTCTCTGGCGGCATCAGAATGTGGTTATTCGCCGCGCCGAAGGGCCAGAGCGCATCAGTCCAGAATGGTGGCCAGATGCACAAGATGATGCACGAAGGATGGATCAAGAAGGCGGCCCATCCAGTCGGGACTTACGGGATTATTACCGGCTGGAGGCTGAAAACGGCCAGCGTTTCTGGCTCTATTATTCGACGCCGCCAAAAGATGAAGCTGATGTCTGGCCGCCCAAATCGAACTGGTACCTGCATGGCATTTTCGCCTGAACGGGCGCGCGTTTATCATGCATTATGCCACACTGCCATATGCCGAGCTTCAGGCGATCAGTAATTTCTCCTTTCTTGAAGGGGCCAGCCATCCGGCAGAACTGATCGCGCAGGCAAAGGCGCTGGGGCTATCGGCAATTGGCATTGCCGATAAGAATACGCTGGCAGGCGTGGTCCGGGCGCACCGGGCTGCAAAAGACCAAGGCGTGCGATTTCTGGTTGGCGCGCGGCTTGATCTGGCCGATGGGCCTTCGTTTTTGTGTTACCCCAAAGACCGCGCTGCTTATGGCCGTTTATCCAGCCTTTTGAGCATGGGGCAACGCCGTGCGGACAAGGGCAACTGCAGACTTTATCTGGCCGACCTGTTTCATCATGCGCGCGGGCAGGTATTGGTTATCCTGCCCCCAGAGGAGGGGGCAACACCGCAGTTTGAACATATTTTGATGGACCTTGTTGCGCGTCATGGTGCGGATGCTTATTTGGCACTCTCTCATAGGAAGCGTGGCGGGGATGCACGGCGGATCGCCATGTTTGCGGCGATGGGGCGGAGGCACGGCATTAAGTTGCTGGTGAGCAATGATGTGATCATGCATATCCCGGCCCGCAAGCCCGTGCAGGATGTTTTGCGCTGCATTGGTGCGGGGGTGAAAATCGCCGATGCAGGGTATTTGTTAGAGGCTAACGCCGAACGTCATATCAAATCACCGCGGCAGATGGCTGCCCTGTTTCATGGTGTGTTTGAAGGCTGGGACGCGGCCGTCGCCAACACACAGGAGGTGGTGGATAAATGCCGGTTTTCATTAGATGAGCTGCGTTATAATTACCCCGGCGAGCCAGTCCCAGAGGGGGAGACCCCACAAGGCTGGTTGGAAAAGATAAGCCGTAATGGCTTGCATCAGCGGTTTCCAGACGGTGCCCCAGAAAAAATCACAGCCACGCTGGAGCGAGAGTTGGCACTGGTCAGGCAATTAAACTATGCCCATTATTTCTTGAGCGTGCATGACATCGTACAGTTCGCCCGTGGTCGGGGCATCCTGTGTCAGGGGCGCGGTTCGGCGGCAAATTCAGTTATTTGTTATGCGCTTGGTATCACCGCGGTCAATCCGACCGAGGTAGACGTGCTGTTTGAACGCTTCATTTCTGCCGAGCGGGATGAGCCGCCCGATATTGATGTGGATTTTGAACATGAGCGCCGCGAAGAAGTGATCCAATATATCTATGCCCGTTATGGGCGCCACCGCGCGGCCTTGGCGGCAACGGTGATCACCTACCGCGCCCGCAGTGCCGTGCGCGACGTGGGTAAGGTGATGGGGCTATCCGAAGACGTTCTAAGTGTTATGAGCCGCACGATTTGGGGGCAATGGTCGAAGGATTTCGGCAGTCGTAATTTTGCCGAGTCCGGACTGGACATGGCTGACAAGCGGCTGCGCCAAGTGCATTGGCTGGCGCATCAGATCATGGGTTTTCCGCGGCATTTATCACAGCATGTTGGCGGTTTTGTTCTGACACAAACCCCGCTTGATCGGGTGGTGCCTATTGGTAATGCGGCGATGGATGGACGTACGGTTATTGAATGGGACAAGGATGACTTGGATGCGCTTGGGATTCTTAAAATTGACGTTCTTGCCTTGGGCATGCTGAGTTGCATTCGAAAGTCCTTTGATCTGCTGCGCCTGCATTATGGCAAGGATCTCTCGCTGGCGCGCATCCCGCGCGATGATGGCCCCACTTATGATATGCTGTGCCGGGCGGATAGTTTGGGCGTGTTTCAGGTGGAATCGCGGGCGCAGATGAATATGCTGCCGCGCCTTCGACCGCGGTCATTTTATGACCTTGTTATTCAGGTTGCGATTGTTCGTCCCGGGCCTATTCAGGGCGATATGGTGCACCCATATCTGCGCCGCCGAAACGGCGAGGAAGAGGTTTATTTCCCCGCGCCATCCCCCGAATTTGGCCCCGCGGACGAATTGCGGGACGTGCTGGGCAAGACGCTCGGGGTGCCATTATTTCAAGAACAAGCCATGCGGGTTGCCATTGTTGCGGCGGGCTTTACGCCCGCGGAATCTGATCGCCTGCGCCGTGCTATGGCCACATTCCGGCATATGGGGACCATCAATTCCTTTCGTGACAAGCTGGTCGGCGGCATGACCGCTCGCGGCTATGACGAAGATTTTGCCCGGCGGTGTTTTCAACAGATAGAAGGTTTTGGTGAATATGGTTTTCCGGAAAGTCATGCGGCCAGCTTTGCGGGTCTGGTCTATGCGTCGAGTTGGCTTAAATGCCATTATCCAGCCGTGTTTGCCTGTGGGCTTTTGAATTCGCAACCTATGGGCTTTTACGCGCCGGCGCAGATTATTCGCAATGCCCGCGAACATGGGGTCGAAACACTGGATGTGGATATCAACCATAGCGAATGGGATAATATCCTTGTCCCCGCAAGCAGACCTGAAAAAGCAGGAACTATGGCGCTGCGTTTGGGGTTTTGCAATGTGGATAAGCTGAAAAAACTGGATGTGGCGAAGCTTTTGGGGGCGCGCACGGCAGATAACCAAATGCCCTTCCATACGGTCGAAGACCTGCGGGCACGTAGCCGCATTTCCCTGTCTGCATTGGAATTATTGGCGGCGGCTGATTGTTTTCGCTCTATTGGGTTGGATCGCCGCAGGGCCTTATGGGCGGTGCGGGCCCTGCCAGATGATGTGCCGTTGCCGTTATTTATGCATGCCGAGGCTGATGATATCCCGCCAGAGGAGGAGGCCGACCTGCCGGAAATGGCGGAGAGTGAACAGGTTATGCTCGATTATCAAACGCTGCGCTATTCCCTTAAGGCGCACCCGATGAGCTTTTTGCGGGCAAAATTGAAAGCCGAGGGGGTGCTTAATGCGCTTGATATTTTACAACAGCCCGAAGGGGCCCGCGTGCGCTATGCGGGGATTGTCCTGTGTCGTCAGCGTCCGGGAACAGCCGCAGGCGTGGTATTCATGACCCTAGAAGATGAATTTTCTATTGTTAATGCCTTGGCATGGAAAGATGTCATGGCGCGGTTTCGGCGTGCGGTCATGTCATCGCGTTTGATGTTAATTGACGGTGTGGTGCAACATGGCGACGGGGTCACACATTTAATTGCGGATGAAATCACCGATATGTCAGCCTTGCTTTTTGACCTGTTGGACGCCGGGAAAACAGCTAAACCCATGCGGCATAGCCACCCCCGTGACGTTCGCTTGGTGCCAAAATCTCGTGATTTTCATTAGCCGGGAAATGGTTGCAAATGTAACCTTTACGTTAGCGTCAATTGCTTGAGGCAGAATAAGGGTGTAATCTAAATCTTATCAACAGGAGACTCATCATGACGAAACGAGGCGGAACGACGCGTTTGCAACGATTGAGTAGTGCACTAGCTTGGAGAGGCGCGGCAATAGTTGGGGCCGCAGTTTTGGCAATTGGCTATGCGGCGACCAGTTCAGCCAATCATCATAAAGGCGCAGAAGGCCAGGATATGAGCATTTATGCTCATGCAGTTGCGTCTGAACACCGCTCCTATCAGGAAGAAGAAAGAGACCATGGGCGAAAGCCAGCCGAAATTCTCGCATTTTATGGCGTCAAGCCGGGGATGACGGTGCTTGATCTGGCGTCTGGCTCTGGCTATTACACGGTTATGTTGGCGGATATTGTTGGGGCCGATGGCAAGGTCTATGCACAGCAGTCACCACGTGCAACCAATGAACGTATTGCCGGATTGAACGAGCGGTACGGGCCGTTGGGCAATGTCGAATTACTACAGGTTGAAATGGATGCAACGGGATTGCCGGACAATAGCGTGGACCGCGTATTCTTATTTTTGCTGCATCATCATATGCATTACACAGCAGAAAGTGGCGAAGTGACGCCGGAGGAATCAAAAGCGACCTATGCTGAAATTCGGCGAATTTTGAAACCGGGTGGTATCTTTGGCCTTATTGAGCATGAAGCGGCTATGGGAATGAGTCGCCACGATTCAAATAGCTATCACCGTTCAACAGCTGTACATGCGATTGAGGACTTGACGGCGGCGGGTTTTGAATTGGTTGGGACCAGTGATGTCCTTGCCAATGCTGACGACCCGATGAATTGTATGTGGCGCAAGTGCTTAGAGGGCCGTGATGTTTCACAGCGTTATGTTCATGCGTATCGCAGCCCAGACTAAAACGATCATGCACTAAATGAAAAAGCCCCGATGAACGTCGGGGCTTTTTTGTATCGTGATGAATGATCTTCTAGTCGTTTGGTATTAAAATGACCTTGCCCTTCGACATCGTGGCTGCATAGTCATCTAAGGCAGCGGGATAGTCTTCAAAGCTATAATGACCGCGAATATCGGTTTCCAATCCGCCCGATTTGAACAGTTCTTGCAATTCTGCGGAACGGGCGAGGATTTGGTCTACACGCAACTTCATAAAGTCCTTGGTCAACCAATAGCCCTCAATCTTGGCCCCGGCGAATATCAAATTCCCGACAGGATATTGGCCACCATAAATATCTGCGGGGTCTTTGTGCAGGCGCCCATAAACAATGGCGGTGGAATTCAGCGGCATACAGGTGAGCACCAACGCCGTATCTGGCCCGCCAACACAATCGAAGAAGACGGTGGCTTCCAATTCCCGGGCCTTGGCGGCCAGTTGACGCGGAAAATCAGTGTCCGTGGTGATCAAAACATGTTCAGCGCCCAGTGCTTCCAGTCGGTCTTTCTGTTCTTGGCGGCGCACGGTGGAAATGACTGGAATACCGCGCAGTTTAGCCGCGCCGATCACCAATTTGCCCACTTGGCTCGCCGCAGCGTTCTGAATAACCGCCTTGGCACCCAGCTCTTGCGCACGGTCCAATAATCCAAAAGCGGTGAATGGATTAACGATCAAGGTTGCTGCATTGTCATTGGGAATATCCGCGACAATCGGCATACAGGCGGTGGCCTCGGTCACCACATATTGCGCCCACGCCCCGTCTTGACCACCCTTAGAGACACCCGCCGCGCACGCGACGCGCATTCCGACCAGACCTGGGCCAATGTCGCCTTCGCCGGCTTCGATCACTTCGCCCGTGGCCTCAAAACCGCCGGCCAGTCCGTATGAGGTTGGAATGCCATATTCGCCGCGAAGATAATGTAAATCAGAGGGGTTACAGCTCGCCGCAGCCACTTTAATCAGGACTTGCCCCGGGCCGGGCTTGGGAACGTCTTTTTCAACAAGTTCCACGCGCGCGGATGGCGGTGCATTGGGGTCAGTTGTTTCAATAACATTTAGGGCTTTCATCGTGCTCATAGGTTGGGTTCCTGCCTCTGAAATTGGTTGTTCGGCGCTAGAATGGAACGGCTTGACGCATGACGCAAGGCCTTATGATGTAGATTTGATAATCTGCTACAGCAATGTGTGGTCGTGCGTGGATACACTGCACATGCATTATCGAGTCACAACGCGAGAAATTTATTAGGGGATAGCATTATGAAAACCAGACTGTTGGTCTTTTTATCATTGCTTGGGGTGCTGGCTTTCGCCGGTGCAGCAAATCAAAGCAATGCACATAGTCACAAAAATATCTACAAGCACGCGCTGACCGCAGAGGGCCGGCTTGAAGCGGATCTAGACGCTGATACGCGCCGTAAACCCGATGAAGTCCTTGCCTTCTTCGGGCTGAAGCCGGGTATGACGGTGATCGATATATGGGCGGCTGGTGGTTATTACACGGATATCGCCAGTCATGTGGTCGGGCCAAAAGGCCGCGTGATCATGCACAATCATAACGCCTATAAATCGATAAGTCAGGAACAGCACGACCAAAGATTTAAGGGCGGCCGACTGAGTAACGTGACAGACTTTGTCATGGATAATGACGTGCTCGACTTTGGGGATACCCAAGCGGATATGGTGTTGATTATCCTGGGGTTCCACGACATTTACTATGTGGATGCGGATGGCAAGTGGCCCACGGTGGATGAAGCGCCGTTTTTGGACGCCGTTGTCGCGGCTATGAAGCCGGGGGCTGTGTTGGGCGTTGTTGATCATCGCGCGCCAGCGGGCAGTGGACCGGAAACTGGCAATACCACCCACCGGATCGCCCAGCAGGTTGTGGTTGATCGACTGGCAGAACACGGCTTGGTTTTGGAAGCCAGCAGCGATATTCTGGCGAATGCTGAGGATGACTTGGCCAAGAATATGTATGACCCTGCTATTCGTGGTCATACAGACCGCATGGTCTTAAAGTTCCGCAAGCCGAAATAACTTAAAGACCTAGCATCAAGGGACAAGGGAAAAAGGGCCAGCGTTTAAACTGGCCCTTTTGTTTGCATATTTAATTTAGAAATAATTGAAGCCCAGCATATTCCAGTGATAAAGTGTCAACACCAGCGCCAAGCTGACAAGAACTGCGATCGAATGTCGTAACCGCCGCCAAAATGGCCAACTATGATCCCGCCAGATGATCATCAAGCCCGGCAGGTTAATAACCATCATAAATGCCCCAAATAACGCGGCCGCCAGCGCCGCCACCAGCCAAGGACCGGGGAATGCATACATTGCTTTATACCCCAGTGCATCCAGCTTGGTCATGCCAACAGCAAAGAGAATGAAGAAGACCACCCAGGCAAGGCCCATAAAGGCACAAAGGCGCGACGAGACGCTTTCGTTCAGGCTTTCATGGATTGGCCTATTGCGTCGCAGATAAGCCCCCATAACGCAGCCTGTTGATGTGAAGGCCGCAAGTGCCAAAATCAGCTTAAACCAGCGGGCGGTTTCCAAATAATGCACCGGGCTGGCGGCGGCAGTTCCACCATCCGGCAGGAACCGGATGATGTCCCCGTCATCGTCGGCCTGAAAGGCAATGTGCCTGTAACCGTCTGCTTCGCGGAAAAGATGCGGTCCAACCTCTACCCACGCGGTTGTCTCGCCGCCACTGCTGGTGATCAGATAGCCATCGGCATCAACGCTGATTTCTGTGGTGCCATAAAACAGCATTTCCAGTTTTTCCAAACCTTCATATGTGTGGCGGTCGGTCATATATGTGCCCGCGTAAATCTTGCCACGGGTGGTAAAGTCGGCTGGCGGCGTGGGGTGCTCTTCGTTCACCGCGAAAAAACGTTCCATAAACAAGCGCGGAAACGCCCCTCGAAACGCGCCACCATTTGTGGTGTTGGTGGTGACAAAAATTCCCAGATCATGTTCTGGCACCAGTGTCATGCTGGAGCGAAAATGGCTGGTCGATCCGCCGTGGCCAAAGGCGACAATATCGCCCGGCATGGAATATTGCATAAAGCCATGGGCAAAGCCGCTGACGCCTGGGTGGCCAGTAAACAGCGTTTGTTGCATCAGGCGCGCCGTATCGTCGGCCAGAATTCGCACCCCGTCTAATTCACCATAATTCAGGTGCATCTGCATATAACGCGCCATATCCGCGGCGGTTGTTGAGCCGCCGCCAACATTGGCAATCTGGATGATATATTGAAATTCCATGTCGCGGAGTCGTCCGCCGACACGCCGCATGCCTTTTGAAAAGTTTCGGGCTAAATCAGCGGCGACTGGTTCTGGCAGGTCTGCGCGTGGGGCGTAGGGCTCGCGGAATGTGGTGTCAAACATGGCCAGTGGCCCAGTGATATGTTCTTCCACATAGCTTTGAAAGTCTTGTCCAGAGACATGCTCAATAATGGCGCCTGCAACCGCAGAGGCATAATTTGAATAGGCGATCGAAACCCCCGGTTCACGCACACGGGCAGGGCGGTATTTCTTCACATAGTCATGCAAGGATAGGATTTTTGCCTCGTCATCCATAAACAGATGCCCGGCGGCGGTATCCTCCCATCCTGCGCTATGGGTCATTAGGTGGCGAATACGAATGGGGGCGTCAAAGCCATCAGCCGCAACCTGCAATTCGCTTGGTAAATGTTCATTGACGTCATCATCAAGTGTGAGAAGACCTTGCTCATATAATTGCATCATCGCGGTCCAAGTGAAGGTTTTGGAAATGGATGCGATGCGAAACAGGGTCTGGTCGGCATTTACAGGGCGGCCATCTTCGCCGGCAATGCCATAGGCTTTCTTATAAAGAACATTACCATCTTTAATGATGACTAAGCTGATGCCGGGGATGTCATCTTCGCGCATATAAGTGGCCACAACGCCGTCCACATAAGCCTTCAGAGTGGCACCATTGGCGATGTTGGGCGTTGATGGGTCCAACGCATTTTCCAATGTATTTACATTGGGTGGGGGCAGGGGTTGGACAGTATCAGACTGCTCAATCGTGTCACTGTCGATAATCGGTTGGTTATCGACCGTTTGCTCTTGTGCTTTGGCCCCCAGCCCGGCAAAAGCTGCAATAGCAAACCCGATCAACAGATATCTCTTAAATAAAACCATATGTACGAACCTCCCCCGCTCGCCTTCTATGTTCGTTTGGCGAAAAGCCTAACGGGGAAGAGACAGTCGAGCAAGGGATGAATTCAATCCGCGGCTATCGCCGTAATTCCGAAACGGCGCGGTCAATGCCTTCGATGGTCAACGGGAACATGCGGTTTTTCATAATATCTTGCAGCATGGTAATGGAATGCGACCAATCCCAGTGTTTCTCCGGGATGGGGTTGAGCCAAATAGCTTTGGAATAGACATTGAGCAAACGCCGCATCCAAATCTCGCCCGGTTCATCATTCCAATGTTCGACGCTGCCGCCGGGATACATGATTTCATAAGGACTCATGCTGGCGTCGCCGACGATGATCACCTTATAGTCCGCCGGATAGGTGTGCAGGACATCCATCAGCGGCGTGCTTTCTTTGTGTCGGCGGGCGTTGTCTTTCCAGACCGCTTCATAGAGGCAATTGTGGAAATAGAAAAATTCCAGATGCTTAAATTCGCTCCGCGCGGCGGAAAATAACTCCTCGGTCATGCGAATATGTGGGTCCATAGAGCCGCCCACATCAAAGAATAACAGGACTTTCACCGCATTATGTTTTTCCGGCACCATTTTGATGTCCAGATAGCCTTTGCGGGCAGTCGATTGAATGGTGTCAGCTAAGTCCAACTCGTCGGCGTTGCCTTCACGCGCAAATTGGCGCAGCTTGCGCAGCGCCACTTTAATATTTCGCGTCCCCAGCTCCACACTATCGTCCAGATTTTTGAACGCGCGTTTGTCCCAAACTTTCAGGGCTTTGCCGTGGCGGCCTTTATCCTGACCTATGCGCACCCCCGCGGGGGTATAGCCATAGGCGCCGAAGGGGGACGTGCCTGCGGTGCCGATCCACTTATTGCCACCTTCGTGGCGCTCTTTTTGTTCCTGCATCCGCTTTTTCAGGGTCTCCATGATGCTGTCCCAATCACCATGTTCTTGGACCTTGGCCATTTCTTCTTCAGACAGGTACAGCTCGGCCATTTGCCGTAGCCATTCCTCGGGCACATCAAAGTCGTCGTCTTCGCCGATAAATTCTATGCCATTGAAAACATGTCCGAAAACCTGATCAAATTTATCTAGATTTTTTTCATCTTTGACGAAAGATGCGCGGGATAGGTAATAGAACTCGTCCACCTGCAAGCTTGCGACGCCTGCTTTCAAGGCCTCCATCAGACTGAGATATTCCTTGAGCGTCACCGGAACACCCGCACCGCGCAATTCATAAAAAAAGTTAGTGAACATTGGGGTTAGCGCCTGTTTGGATTAGTTGCCCGCCCGGTGTGCGAATGCCAAGCGCTCGAATAAATGAACATCCTGCTCGTTCTTCAAAAGTGCGCCATGCAGCGGTGGAATCAGCGATTTTGGATCGCGGGATTTGAGTACCTCCAGCGGCAGGTCCTCAGCCATCAAGAGTTTGAGCCAATCCAACAATTCAGACGTAGAGGGCTTTTTCTTCATGCCCGGGACATCGCGCACATCATAGAAAATCTTCAGGGCCTCGCGTACCAATTCATGCTGAATGTCGGGGTAATGCACATCGACGATAGAGCGCATGGTGTCAGGGTCGGGGAATTGGATATAGTGAAAGAAACAGCGGCGCAGAAAGGCGTCGGGGAGCTCCTTTTCATTGTTCGAGGTTATAATAACAATGGGGCGGTTCTTGGCGCGCACGGTTTCGCTGGTTTCATACACATGAAACTCCATCCGGTCCAATTCCAGCAACAGGTCGTTGGGAAATTCAATATCGGCCTTGTCAATCTCATCAATCAATAACACAGGTGTCTCGGCAGCCTCAAACGCATCCCAAAGCTTGCCGCGCTTAATATAATTGGCAATGTCCTTGACCTTTTCATCGCCTAACTGGCTATCGCGCAGGCGGGACACGGCATCATATTCATAGAGACCTTGTTGCGCCTTGGTAGTGGATTTAATGTGCCATTCAATCAGGTTCTTACCCAGCGCCTTGGCGACTTCCTCAGCCAGCACGGTTTTGCCTGTGCCCGGCTCGCCTTTAATCAGTAGGGGGCGGCCAATGGTGGCGGCGGCGTTGACCGCTACTTTCAGGTCATCCGTTGCTACATAGCGCTCGGTTCCATCAAATTTCATTATTCTCACTTTCTTATTTTGGGAATTCTTTTTTTAGTTGCTTGGCTATGCTTTGGATAACAGGTGTCCAATCTGGGTCGTTCTGGCCATTAAACGTCCGGCTATTGCCACAAATAGCTGAGTTTTCAGTTTCACCGAAGTACCACCACGGTAGCGCCTTTAACACCCACCAGACGGGCGTCCCAACGGCGTTGGCCATATGGGCAGGTGCGGTAGAAACGCCGATCACTAAATCCAGAGCTTTAATGAGTGCACAGGTGTCATCGATGTTGTTTTTTTGGTCCAGATCTTTAGGTAGGTAAATATCAACACCATATTTCTCTTTTGCTTCAGCAATTTCTTCACTGCAGTCGTCATATTGTAGGCAGACAAAAGTAACGCCCTGATTTTCAAATATCTCTGCCCAATCTTCGATTTGGGTATAGGCGAGGTCACGATATTTATTTCTCATGCCGGATCGCCAAATAATGCCGACCTTGGGTTTGTCGCTGACCTGGTCTAATTGATCTTTCCAATAATCCACGCGGTTGGGGTCGGGTATGAGGAAGCCATCGGGGTAATTAGGAATGTCTTTGACGTCTTGCCAAAGATAGCGCGGGGCCGACCCGGCTTTTATGGAATAGTCGACAGTAAAGTCGCCGTTTTGGATACCCTGTGATATTTCGGGGAACACCCGAATTTTATAACCCTCTTGGTCTGCAGTAAAACTCGTTACAGCTTTCGCACCCGGGAAGCTGCGCTCCAATAGCTTCACGAGGCGATTGTCGCAGCCAATGAAAACCTTTTTCGCTTGCTTCATAATACTGGGCAGGTTGACGGCAAAAAGGACTTCATCGCCAAGACCTTGTTCGTTGGCGACCAGGATGTTTTTGCCAGCGAGGTCTTCGCCTTGCCACGTCGGTGGAAGGTCATGAAAAAGAAGTGTGCCAGGGCGGCGCGGGTCATATCGCGCTTCATATTGTTCAAACCCCTCAACGATGTTGCCAACGGTCATGTTCAGAGTGCCCAATAGCAGCAGCGGCTCATAATGATCGGGTTTGGCTTTGTGGGCCCGCTCTGCTGTTTCGATGGCCTTTTGGTGGTCATTAAAGGCCAAATATACGTTTGCGAGGTTATTCAAGGCCATGTAGTGATCGGGGTCTAGCCGCAGGGCTTCTTCGTAAAACTCAACGGCTGCTGCGGGGCCATGTTCGACACTGACATGGCTGGCGAGAACGTTCCACATGAGAGCATTGGTCGGAAAATGAGGGATAACTTGTTGTAAAACAGAGATTGATTCCGCATGTTTATCCAATGATCCCAAAGCCGAGGCTAGATTGACATAGCCCATAGGGTCGTCGGGAAACTCGTTTGTGGAGATCCTATATATCTGCAGGGCGATGTCGTGCATTTCCATTTTGGACGCCATGTCACCCAGAATAGCAAGGATGTCTTTGGTCGGGCCGTGAACCTCCAGCGCTTTTTCCAATAATGCAATTGCGTGCGCCCTGACCCCCAGTTTGGACAACAGGAAGGCCAAAACAATCAGAATTTCCTTATCATCCGGGTGGCGGTGCCAAACTTCCATGAAATAGGGTGCTGCCTCTTCCCACTGTTCGTTGTCATAAAATTTCTGCGCTGTTTTGATCAGCTTCTTGTAAGGCATAGCTTTAAGTTTGCGTTCTGCCTTGGGTTGTTCAGGTTTAGACATATATGAAACTGCTCTTATTCAATGAGTGGAAGGTTCGGACATGATCGTAGCAAAGCAGGGCCGGAAAATAAAACCCCAATTCACAATAGCCAGATTTGCTTCAGATGCGTCTAGAAATGCGAGTGCTTGCCCATATCTTCCATGAGCGTGGGTGATACACGTCGTTGGAACCAGACCTCTATCACTGGCACGCTTATTGCTTCATTCATAATTACCTAATTAACCGAATTCAAGAGCGCACGAAAGCCTTGCATAGATCGCATGGATCGCGGCTGATAAGAATTAGGTTGATTGTGGTGGAGCCGAGTGATTGAATCGCGGTATATCAACCAGTTCAATTACTGAGCTTAAGAGAGGAAAACGTTATGGCTCTTAAACTATCGCTTAAGCCAGGCGAAAAATTCGTTGTAAATGGTGCCGTGATCGCCAACGGTGACCGCCGCGCCAGCCTAATTTTGCACAACCGCGCGTCTATTTTGCGCGAAAAAGATATTATGCAAGAGCAGGATGTGGATACGCCCGCTAAGCGGATTTATTTCCCCATCATGCTGATGTATCTGGAGCAGGGCAATACAGACGAATATTATGAAGAATTTGTCTTGCGCATGACCGAATTCATGAATGCGGTCTCGACAGCGGATGCAATCGAGCTATGTGTGGGCATTAGTAAAGATGTAATGAATAAGAATTACTATCGAGCTGTGATGAATTGCAAAAAGCTGATAAAATTCGAAGCGGAAAGGCTTTAGAATGTCCCTCGACGCCTATCAACAGACCCAGGTCAAATCGGAATCCGCTCAGGAGACCGAGTATCGCTTGTTTACCGAAGTGACGCGTTCGCTGATCGCTGCGCGAGACCGGGGCCAGAAGGATAAGGCGTATTTTGAGGCATTGGATTGGAATCGCCGTATGTGGTCGGTGTTTTCAACTGATTGTGCGGTGCCGGGAAATGGGCTGCCTGACCAACTTCGTGCCAGCATTATTTCTTTGTCTATATGGGTGTCAAAACATTCATCTTTGGTCGCCCGAGGCGAAGAAGAGATGGAACCCCTAATTGATATTAATAAAACTGTGATGGAAGGGTTGGCGCTTCAGGTTCAAGCGCGGCGCGCTCAACCCCCTGCTGCACCCGCACCGGCCCCGGCCCAAAGAAGCGGTTATGCAAATACCAACACGCCGTCAGAGCGTTCGGCCGCTCGACCGGATATCGGCGCGTCAAACTCTCCCTCAGCCGGTTTTAGCGTTCCAAGATATATCTCCGACGTTTGATCGCGAAACGGTCTCATCATCATTGCGTCTGCTTACATGCGTGGAAATTGGGTAGGAAGGTTTCTACCCGGTCGTTTTTGCCTGTGTGTTTTAATCCATAAGGCGGACTAAGCCTAGGTGTGGGCGGCACCTGCCCAAGCCTGCTAATTTTTATTTATAATTCAATATGTTATGTGACTTTCTTGGGGCGCACATACATTGCTGTGGTTTGGCACGGTCATTGCAAATACGAACGCAGGACAAAAAGTCCAGAGCAAAATGCTCGATAGTTAAATCCAGAAAGGAATAAAAAATGAGTTTTTCTGTAAATACAAATGCGGGCGCATTGGCGGCGCTACAAAACTTGAACAAGACAACGAAAATGCTGAACGTAACGCAGGCTCGTGTCAATACTGGTTTGAAAGTGGCGTCGGCCAAAGACAATGCAGCGGTGTATAACATTGCTCAGGGTCTTCGTGGCGACCTTGGTGGTTTGAATTCAGTGAAAGCGTCCATCGACCGTGCTGTTTCAACGCTAGACGTTGCAATCGCGGCCGGTGAAGCGGTTTCGGACTTGCTGATTCAACTGAAAGAAAAAGCTGTTGCTGCGAAAGACGCTGGTCTTGATGCTGATAGCCGTACCGCGCTGAACGACGAATATAAAGAACTGCGTAATCAGATCACGACGATTGTGGATAACGCAGAATTTAACGGCGTCAATGCGGTAAATGGTAGCAGTGATATTACGGCCATCCTTAATGCGGATGCGAGCAGTGCTATTACGATTGCCGCTCAGAACTTGTCGCTGGGTGGCGGCAAGGTGACCATCGCTGCGGCCTCGTCTATCGGCTCGGCTGCTGTGGCATCGTCTCAACTGGCCTTGATCGAGGCCTCCATCGGTAACGTTGGGACGTCTTTGTCAAAGTTTGGTTCGGGCGCTGCTCGTTTGGCACTGCAGAAGACCTTTGTGAACAAGCTGTCTGATGCCATTGAAGTTGGTATCGGCAATCTTGTGGATGCTGATCTGGCACGCGAAAGCGCGTCGTTGCAGGCTCTGCAAGTGCGTCAACAGCTGGGTCTTCAGGCTTTGTCAATTGCAAACCAAGCACCACAGTCAGTGCTCTCATTGTTCCAGTAATTCATTTGTAATGATTTTAAGGCCAGCCCCGCGGGGCTGGTCTTTTTTATTTTACTCGGCAGTATTTACCTAGTATAATTGCGTTATGTAGGTAAAAAATGCCGAGTAGGTAAAAATTACCTATTATTTGAGGGTGCAGCGGGTTCGAACAGTTTTTAAATAAATTTCGCAATTACAATGCACTAGGTATTATTTTCCACCTCTAGGTAATTTTGGCATGGTCATTGCAGGGTACGCCATCGGATAAGAATATCCACAGAGCAAAATGCTCGTTTAATATCCAGAAAGGAACGCCAAAATGGCATTTTCAGTAAATACGAACGCGGGTGCGCTTACAGCCCTGCAAAATCTCAATAAAACCACAGACATGCTGAATATCGTTCAGAACCGTATTAATACGGGTTTGAAGGTTGCGTCTGCGAAAGATAATGCGGCAGTGTTTAACATTGCCCAGGGTCTTCGTGGCGATCTTGGTGGCTTGAACTCAGTTAAATCATCCATCGACCGCGCGGTTTCAACGCTTGACGTTGCGATTGCCGCCGGTGAAGCGGTTTCTGACCTGCTGATCCAACTGAAAGAAAAAGCTGTTGCTGCGAAAGACTCCGGTCTTGATGCGGATAGCCGGACTGCACTGAACGACGAATATAAAGAGCTGCGTAATCAGATCACGACGATTGTGGATAACGCAGAATTTAACGGCGTGAATGCAGTGAAATCCGGTGGTAGCTCAATCACAGCTATCTTGAATTCGGATGGTAGCAGCACGATCACCATCGCGGCTCAGGATTTGTCACTTGGCGGCGGTAATGTAACCATCGCTGCGGCGTCTTCAATTGGTACGGCTACGGCGGCAGGTACTCAGTTGACCGCGATTGAAACGTCCATCAGCAATGTTGGGACGTCGCTGTCCAAGTTTGGTTCGGGTTCTGCTCGCCTTGAACTGCAAAAAACCTTCGTGAACAAATTGTCTGATGCCATTGAAGTTGGTATTGGTAACCTTGTTGATGCCGATCTGGCGCGTGAAAGTGCGTCGTTGCAAGCATTGCAGGTACGACAACAGTTGGGTCTTCAGGCTCTGTCCATCGC
>Ga0209475_10000254_pt1 | contig 141735 bp, 111 predicted proteins | sample tdDd471_FD_187128 | JGI IMG/M metagenome (GOLD analysis project Ga0209475, IMG submission 187128) | Marine sediment microbial communities from the Atlantic coast under amendment with organic carbon and nitrate - tdDd47.1 (SPAdes)... | ecosystem: Environmental > Aquatic > Marine > Coastal >... | reverse complement strand
TGCCATGCAAATTATTAATGATAAACGCTACAAGATTAAAAAGAAGGAGCTCTGGCCTGTTTTTGAGCAAATTTCAGAATTTACTTGTAAAGTTGAGAGTGTTATATAATTCGTGGGGATCTCTCAGGTGTTGTAACCTATTCGTCCCATCTCATCTTGAATTTCATCAACCACATCGTCAAAGGCTTTAGCAACCTCAACGCCTTCTTGATATTTGATCTCACGATAATTGGATAACAATACATCAAATTGATTGGAGGCCTCGATGGCTTTTAACCCCATTTCAAAACCGTCCATAAGCATGGCCAGATTGTCCACATCGTCCTGTAAATGATTGACCATTAGTGATGCATATTCCCAGTTAAAGACCGCTGTATCCTTTCCAAATTGCATGATTCGGCCGCCCTGTGCTCGTACCTGCTCTAAAATAGCATTGGTCAAAGCATGTTCTCGACTACTGGAATGATAAAAATTCGCCTTTTCATGCGTGTGAATATATCCTAGTAGATGATGGTTCGAATAATCAAGAAGAACAGCTCAAATGCGATAATCCACCAACCTGACAGAATTCAGACGGCTTCAATCTGTAGTATTTCTCCTCCACTTCCTTAGACTGTCCCGCGTAAGGATCTGTCATGACCAGCTGCAGTTCTCGAATTCGTGAATAGTTTCCCTCAGCCGCTCGCTGATAAGCTGGTGCAAGCAACCATTCTCGCAAACTGTATTTTGGATTGACGAGTTTCATCTGCTTAGAGATCTCCTCAAGTGAGCGAGATGGGGTTAAATTGGTATTGCTCGTGCTAGTGATGAGTGATTTCCATTTTTTTAACCATTCAGACCAATGCTTGTCCATCTCTTTAGAGTCGATTTCATAAGTCGGATAAATTGAAGCTTTGGACTGATTCAAATTGTTGTAGAAGCTATTTTTGAGTGGGCCAATATCATCGGGTATCCTCGAGAGTTCGCGAAAGAAGATTGTGTAATCGACAGGTGTTTGTGCCATGAGTGTTTGAAGCTCGCTGAACAACTCCGCGTGAAAAGTGTTAAGTCCAAGTTTGGCAGTCCACATCTTTTCTATTTTTGTTTGCATCACTGCAGTAAAACCATTTCGAATCTCATCTAGCTGTTTTAGTGAAGCCTGATGTAACGCCAATAACGGTTGCAATGACTTACAAAACATGTCGAAATTGCGTTCCGCTGCCAAAGGTTGGTTGAAAAACGAGAAGTGATGCCCTCCTCCTGTCCATGGCTGGTACTGTGGATTAAATACATCACAGAAACCGAAAGGTCCGTAGTCGAGTGTGAAGCCACCGGCCGCACAGTTGTCGCTATTGAAGTTTCCCTGGCAATAGCCTACACGGATCCAGTTTGCCACAAGCGAAGTAAGGCGATTGCGGAACTCTCGTGCAAGCAACACTACTTTCTTGACGGTGCTCAGTTTATTATCTATGACGTCAGCGTACTCACGATCGATCAAGTGCAATACAATCTTTTCGAGTTCCTCCATCGCATTTGGGTGTTCCTTATTTCGGGCTCTGCGAGCAAAGAGTTCGATTTGACCAACTCGAATGAACGACGGAGCAACGCGCGTTGAGATGGCAACCGGCTCCGATATCATTATGTCGGGATCCTTCGATAATGAGCCCTCCGAATACCACGGTCGCTGGACCTTCTCCGTTTTCGAAACGTACAAAGTCAAAGACCGTGACGTTGGCACTCCGAGCGCATGCATATGCTCCTGTGCCAGAAATTCTCGGACACTCGAACGCAGTACGGCTCGACCGTCTGCACCGCGACAGTATGGCGTTCGACCGCCACCTTTCAGTTGCATTTCCCAACGTCGTCCATTGATAATGGCCTCAAGTACGGAAACTGCACGACCGTCGCCATATCCATTACCGGTTTGGAACGGGCACTGTTGGTAATACTCGGTACCAAAGATTGAAAGTGCGTAGCCACTAGCCCAACCAATCTTGCGTATCGGTTTTGGAACCTGCGAGATGTCTCCGGAGAACATCCGGACGAAATCGACTGAGTTCGCCATGCTATCGGCAAAACCAAGTTCATGGAAAAAAATTTTGCTATGCGCGACGTACTCGGGTTCTTTGATTGGAGTGGGTTTGACGGGGACAAAGTGTCCTGTGAAGACTTGTCGGGGCTCATGGTCAGCTCCGTTTAATTTCGCGTCAGCATCGCAATTGAGCGTATCCATAAACGAGTAGTTTGCAAAATTTGCGAGTTCATTGAGTGTCAAGATTGTTGGGGTTGTAATTTGAGACAGTCTATTTTTCATAGGTCTACCCTGGCATCATGGCGCTGTTAAAAAGTTACTTTTAAGAAAACAAATAAAAGATATTGGGATACTTTTTTATAACATTGGCGCTTTACACTTTGCAGCTTTCTCAGCTTCAGCTGGATTAAAGCGGAGCTCCACAAACTTCCAGTAGGGTGCATCAACCATCTCAATTATTATAGATTCTTGTGATTGGTAACTTACTAATAACTCCTCAAGAAATTTAATAGCTCCTGTCTTTAATACGGTACCTGTCAAATTTTCATTGTTACATAAAAACTCGGCATCTTCGTCAAGTTCAACCACCCTGTAACGATCGGGGAAGCTATTGTCTTGCGCATTATGGGTGAATATATATTGTGGCATTTGCATAGTTCCTTATTTTTTATTCTGCTGTAGTAAGAATTAACCTATAGCGTTCAAAACCGTATTAAGATCCACTATCTAACATTTCGTCAATTGAACTATTTCCAGATTGCATTGCTTTACTCTAATAATTTCCGATAATTTTACTAAGTTATAATGGTATTTAGAATTAATTCAACCGTTTAATTTATAAGTGAAATTAATTTAAAGGAAATATTTTTGTCTTGAGCTAGGAAAATAAGCATATATTGACAACACAATTAAACGAAATAAATCACAGCAAAAATTAACCCTGTTGCCATTGAATACAATGAGTAGCGGCAAGAGAAATAATGAATAACTGGAACGTTCAGAGATTACAGCTTTATCCACTATAAAATACGAATTAAACTCAATTATATAGCTTCATCGGCTTCTTCAGTGACGCTCATGACCTGGGAAATCATTTTATGGACCATGTAATTCTATATGTTTTTTCCCACATTTAATCAGATAAAGACGTCAAAAAAATGAATCCATTAATTTAAAAATTTATTTCGAAGCCATCCACCTTTTTGCCTTTTATTCAATAGTTGTAACTCAATAGCCGCTTTATCATTACTAATTCTTTTACTTATTAGATCTTTATAAATTAAATCTGCTTTTTTTCGTCGTTTTACTGCATCATTGGCATCAAGTATAAATTCCAGAACTTCTAGTATCCTGGCCATAATAAAAGAGCCTTTTTGAGGTATTTGTTGCTCGGTATTCACTAAAAATTGCCCATTATGGTTAAAATTCTCTTGTAACAGGTTAATTTCGGCTTGAATGGATTCTTTTTGAGTCCATTGCTGGGTATGAAGATAACTGATAGCTTCTTCAACCGAGGCAGAACATAAAATGTTAAAGTCTTGGAAACTTGCGAGTTCTTTTAAGGCCACTCTGGCAATCTTATTTTTCTCATTTTTAAGTTTTAAAATGGATTTTTGGCAACTATCCCAGGCTAACCATTTATATACATAATCTAAGCCAGTTCCTTTTATGTTCTGCATCCCCATAATTTGGTTATGCATTCCGGGTGGAGTTTGTTCTACTATATGACTGATAACCTCATTTCCATCGGCATATTCATCCTCGATAATCACTATTTTTTCGGCTATCCAATCCCATACTAAGTGCTTAAATTCTTGATCAAGCTGTTCCTTATCTAGATTCGAATCTTGCCCTGATGGATCATTTTTTATTTTTTCGGAAAAATCGCTGTATTGTTGGTATAATACCCTCTCTCTGTGAATGAAACTGGCCATTTCTTCTATAAGAAATCTATCTTGATCCGATGGGGTTAAATAGTCATTTAATAATTGTATTAAGTTACCTTCGTCTGTACTTTTAATTAAGTTTTCCAAATCATAATCTTCAGATTTATCATCAAATTGTAAATGGGTGACCACACCACGTAACATTGCTTCAATACGTGCGCACAACTCCCTCTTTGAGCACGGTATCCTGAATCGCCGTGCCATGGTATTGAACACATCCAGCACTGATTCATCTTTATGCCAGAGATTTAAAGTTTGTTTGTGTTGCTCCCAGGATTCTTCAATATAGCCTTTTAAACCTCTCAGGTTGGTACCAATCAAAATTAATCTGTCGTAACTAATATCTTTGACGACAATATCAGCAAACACTCGTGACCGAGCAATTCTATCGGCACGGTTATTGACCAAAGCAGTTACCCAAATATCAGGATTGCTAGATAGAGAAAATTGATCAAAACCGGTTCGTACCCAATTTCCCATGGCTCCAAATCGCTCGTTAGCAGACATTCCCATCACAAAAGTTAACATTCGGTATTTTACCTTGGCAGTTGGATAGGTTTTTAAGACACCCAGATCAGGAACCACGCGATCAGCCATTTCTTTAAGTGCAAAGTTCTTATCAACCCCCAATATATCAACCATTTTTAAAACCAATGCAACATTATAGGGATGTTCATCATAAGGGAAACGCTTTAAAACGTCTTCTGTTAAGAGACCGGCATCTTGCCACCCGACTGAATGAAAATCACTCCTTCTTTTCTCAGCTGCCAATTTTAAAATAGGGAGCATCTGCTCTTCAGTTGTTACTAAAGTGGAGTCTTCGGGAATAAACTGGGTCATTACGATGGGAATGTTATAACCTGCCGGTCCCTGTAAGTCTTCATGGTCCGGATAAGTATTTGTTATGGTAGCAATATCATCTCGCATCCACTGACGCTGCAAAATGTCGATAAATGAGGGAGTCAACCCCATGCATTCCCACAAAAAAATGCCACTTTTTAATTTGTGAGCCAGTTGTAAAACATAACTCTGTTCCCAGATAGTTGCCTTATCATAAGGACGAAATAAAAACATCTCTCGTAAATCACCATATTGATGCGCGTACAGAAACATTGCTTCACAACCGGTAGTTTTGGACACAATACTATAGCCCAGGGCATTAAGAACGGCCGCTTTAAGACGCTCAGTACCCGATTTACCACGTGTTCCCCATCCGCCAATCACCAAATTAACGGATTTTCTGGCAGCCCTTATTTTGCTATTCAAGTAAGCATGCCGACCGACAAAAAAGCTCCCAAGCAGTCCCAAAAACAACAGTAAGTCTGTTAAGCTGTTTTCATAAACCGAATAAAAATAATTACGAAATCCATCAAACCATTCCATTAGCGGTAATGGTATTAAGGGAGTGAAAAACTTTTCAACATGAGGATCAGTATATTGCCATTCCCGAACAGGATAGGAGTGAGCGGTATATTCACACTTTATTCCTAACTGCTTTAAGGCGTGAATATAAGAATTGGATTCTAGGCTACTGCCTTTTTGATAGTTTCTTAACTGAGAAAAATAGTGGAAACGATTGGTCACTACAAACAAACCGGCCATGCGCTTAATTGGAGACAGTGGTGGAAACAATTGGGTGATACCGTCAGAGGTAACAATTTTAATTGGCGGGGCCAGTATCAAAGGATCCATCAAACTAATAATATCATCCACCAATGGCAGATAATTTCTCCAGCCGTCTTCTTCTGCAATATAAAGGGGTTCACCCGGTACTTTAGTTTCCGATAATTCAGACAAAATATGAGAAGGAATAATTAATCGGGACCGATTTAAGCGGCCAATGGTATGACTATGTGCTTGACGCTTTTCCGTCGAAGGGGTTCTCAACTCATGAAAAAAACGCCAAAACCTAAACACGAAATAAGGTTTTTTAAAATAACGAATTTTTCGCTTGGAGACTTTTATATCAAAACCAAAATTGTTTTGACTCAATAATGAAAAGAGCCTTGCGATATCTTCTTCGATTAGCTGGATATCCGGTTTTTTAATTACACCTTTTTCTGCATGTCTATCAACCTGCTGATTAAGCAAATTAAAAAAACTAATCCTGTCTTCAGAAGAATAACACCATAACCATTCTCTAGTTTTAGCTATCCAACGTCTAATTTTGATATTTTCAATATGAGGGTATAAATGGGTCAACTCTGTCATTATAGAATCAATCCAACGATTAGCCTGCTCTCTTCCTTTTAAATTTAATATAGTTGAAATTAAATCAGGAATAGTACTAAGCAAGGTCCTAATAACCAGCTCATCATTATCTTTTTTCAATATTTTTACGATATATTCCAGAAAGTCTGCATTGGAAAAAGTTGATATCAATGCATTAAATTTTAAAATGCACGCAGCTCTAACTTCAACAGCCTTTTCTTCATATAGTAATTGGGGCAGCAAGAGGACCATGGAGTTAAAACTAGAAGTAGGCAGAATTTCACTTAATGCCTGTCTCACATATGGACTCTTATCATCGAGCACAATTTGCAGGAGTTCCTGTGCTTCATTGTGCACTAAAAATTCACCCATTAGTTTAACCGCTTGAAAACGTATGAATATATCGTTGTGATCTCCTATGTTTTCAAATCTTTGCCGAAATACCGTGATAAAATCATCGGGCGATAACCTCATCAACAGAGCCATCGCTTCGGTCTGAATCCAGGTTTCCAGGCGATGGTCTAATGAGGCCCGGTATATAAACTGAACCGAGTTCTCAGACACCAATTTATTAAGATAACCTTGTGGCGTTTCACTTATAGCTACAGATAAACACTTAAAAGCGCTTATTTTGACCCGTCCATCACCTGTATATACAAATCCAGGTAGTATGGCCTGTTCCAGTTCAAGTTTTTGCCATATTGAAAGGTCCAATTCTTTTTCAGTACTTTTACTGCTGTCAGAAGTATCCGAATAGCGTCCGCTTAAATAGTTTTTACAGACAACGCCGAGACGTTCCAGCAATAGTGATTGAAATTTTTCCAATTCTGCCAGTTTCTGTCGATAGCGATCGACCATCGCATCGTGCCCAAACCAGCGTTTAAAAGCTTTTTTATCGCCTTTAAGCTGTATTCTATTTGCCCCCAAAAGCTTGGAAAAATCCAATATATGTTGTTGCCTTTCTAGTAAAGATTGGGCTCGACTAATGCGCAGAGTATAGGTATTGAAGTCGTTATTTAACTGGGTAATATCCGAAAAAAGCTGCTCAACTTGTTTTTTTAAAAAACTGATCAAGTTCAGACAAATGGTTTGTTGTAAGTCTCCGCTGTTCTTCACCCTGCCATGTGACCCAGCAGCATCTTTTGCAAATCCTAGCAGGATCTTTTTTATACCAGGGGTTTCTAATTTAATTAAATAAGCCGACATTCCATCGGTAAGAATGTTGTGAGCTAATAACTCTGTCTTATTAGGAAAAAGCAATGCTTTCAAGTCTAATACTCTCCAATAAAGCGCTGACGTTCTCTAAGGTTTCTAAATGAAATACTTCCCGGTCGAAAGTCTTTAAATCCCCTACGCTCATCAAAATGCCAATGTAAACCAATATTGAAATCAAACTCGTGCTTGTTTATATGATATTTACTACCGATTTTAAGCAGAAAACGATTTTTATTTACAAACCAATTTTCCCATTCCAAAGAAAATCTAATCGAAGAATCAGAAAAATCTTCGGAACGCCCCCAACGTTTATCGCTATAGGCAAAATAGTATTTCCAATCATAACGTAAATCCACAATTGCAGGTCCTAACAATTGCTTCCAGCCTAAAGAAACACGGCCATGCTCAGGTCTATGAAGACGATAATTTTCGTCCGAATAAAGCTTTAATGCCAAGCGAAATTGCGTATCCAGCCAAGGCTTATAATAAAAAGTATCCCCCAGATTGATCCCTGTATAATGTTCTTCCCCATATTCATTCCAGACATCCGGGTCAATTTTATTCAGTTCAAGTTTTTCCCGCGTATCATGGTGAAAGTGTTTATAAAAAAATTCAAGCTGTGGCTTATGATAAGCTTTTTCAGAAATCTTAATGTTTTTTTCCCCATTCAAGCGAAGATTGGAGGACCAGGCCCAATTTGAGGTCGCATCCTGCTTCTGCGCATAACCCTTCCAGTTAATTTTAAATGCAGTATCGAACCAGTCAGATTGATAATACAGCGTATGCTTTGTACCGTAACTGGGATTTCCCTGTCGATGATTTCGTATTAAGCCCGCCCCAAAATAAAAGACGTCATGTTGTGTATCTCCCCAACCAGGCAGATGTTTATAAAATTCGACTCCAGCTTCGAAAAATTCATTATCAATCTGCTCATCTAATTGAATCTCTTCATCAACTCCATTAATCCATTCGGCGTACAAGGACCAAGTATAATCTCCATACTTAACTTGCTTATAACGTTCACTCGCAGTACTATGCATTGTTTCCGATCTATATGAGTGGAATGGAATGTTTTCTATTGCTACTTGCCTTAAACGTCCCATTTTTATGCTTTTCGATTCATCCAGCGTTCGTTTATAAATTCTTGTCAGGATCTCTTCTGAATTTTTCGGCGGCTTTATCTTAATAAAGCTTAATCCCTCGTTAATTTCTAAGTAAAGTTGCTTTTTTTGTCGTTTATCTATGTAATCAAGTCGTATGCTTGTCGGTCCCTCAACATAAAAGTCTACCGGTTCGTCATGAGTCGCCACGTGAAAATTTAAAGTTTTTTCCCCGACAATATAAGTTTTTTTACCATACTCGTCTAACAAAAGTTGAAGGCTTAAAAATTCATTTAACGCTGGATTCATCCATTGAAAACGAAGGAAATGTTCCCCTGGAGCTAATGGGATTTTTATTCTTTTTTTATTGTTCGAAGGTATAATATCAACCGTATTCCATTGCCCATCGTTTGCTTGATAACGGAAACTAACTGGAAATGGTGACTGATAAGGTAAATTATTTTTACTCAATATTAAATACAAATCAGACCGTTGTTCCACAAACAATTGGATACCTGATATATTGTTATCATTAATAACAACTGCTTGATTATCATTTAAATTTAATAAATGTTTCATCAATCGACCACTTTCAGAACTTGGCTGCCAACCAACTTCAGGGAGTATTCTAATTCCTGCGCTATGCAATACGTTGGGTTCAGTACTCCATTTTGCCCGTGCCGTGATATTTCTTAATAGAACTCGATATTTAGACGGAATTATATTATTACGTTCTATATTTTCCGTTAAAGATAATAAATATTCTCTTTCCTTGGGATATTTTTCATACCGACGGTATATATTGATCAGTATAGGATAGAGCATCTCTCTGTTTGATAATAAGCATCGATTCAAAACCTGATTATTTTCTACTCCAGAGTTTATTTGCTCGTCTAAAGCTTCGACCTTAACATTAATGTCGACATATTGTGGATTAACTTTCACTAAGCTCGGTTGCGTACAAAAACTCAATATTAATTCCTTGAATACAGCAAAGCTTTGATCGCGATTGATTATAAAATCATGGTTGACAACTTTTTGTTCCTTATTTTGAGTCCCTTTTATACTGGTGAGATTATCCTCTAATCCAGAACTAACAGGAGTAGAAAGAATTTTTTCTACTCTGGGCAGCCAATCAGTCATGTTTGGGGGCACATTTTCATCGACATCGGAATTGCTTACTCTTATACAAGTATTGTCGTGACAAGAAAATTCTTCAGGAATCGGACTAGTGGTTAGTTCCGGTTTTGGTAAATTTCCATGGATTATATGTGTCATCAATTCGGACTGCAAAACATCGGGTAGCATGACTGGCTCAATAGCTGAACTTTCTTGGGAAATAGATAAAAATGTATGATGGTTAGAAGGGTAAATATTGAGTTCATGCGAGCCTTCATCCAATTCAAAATAGCGAATATTTTGTGTACCTGCTTGCACTGTAACTGTTGCGTCTTGTTGCTCGATAACTTGCAAAGAGTGGCTTGGAACACTATTGATAATAGGTGTTATAAAATCAACACCGTTGTCGTTAATGGTTAACCAATCATTCTGTCGAGTTAGTTCAGTATCTTTATGGTTTCTAGGCTGCCTATGCAATACCCGCGCCTCAAACTTTAATTTCGCAGGCCCAAAAAGCTGCAATTTTATTGGCCGACTGGGTTTGGCAACAAAGTATCTTTTGTATAAGTCACGACGTAAATTATATAAAGAGGCACTACCCGTATAATTAAGAACGGACTTTTCTACACTGCGATAATATTTTAAACGAGTAATTCCATGGCGCCATTGTTGCCATCTCTTTAGGCCTTGCAATCGTTCGGCTTTTTCCGAGCTGGAAAGCAATTTGATAATTTCAGGGATTTTATTGTTGTGGTTAATCAATGCAAGACCTTCAGCTCCCGCTTCCGACCAAAACATTTTAGCCTGCTCAGGATTCCCTTGGCCTTGAGCTGCAAAACCTCTCCACAAATTAACAACACTTGGATTATTTAAACGCGTTGATATAAAGTCCAGTATGGGCCATTGTTTCTCGATCACTGCCAATTCGGCTAACGCTTCTATTTCTTCCTGCTTATCACTAATTAATAAGCCCATCTCCCAGGCAAATCGATAATACCCATTTTCTTTTAAATAAGGCATCAGTTGTTTAAATGACAGCGAATCTTTTTTTTGCAGTGCTAAAACCACCTGTAACCTAAACTCGTCGAGGCTCATTCCATGCTTTTGGTAGTGCCCGAATAGTTTCCGTGCAGCCTTATCGGCTCGCGACGGGGAGTATTGATTTAATATCTCTGCCTTTAATATCCTGATTTGCCATCCAGATAAATCATCGTTAGCTAGTATGTTAGTGAGGTGTGCAGTGCCTAATCGGGCAGATTCGTAGGAATTAAATTTAGGGAAAAAATCTGTTTTTTGGCTAAGCAAGAAGCGTTTTAGATCCAACCAATAACGCCTTAAATAAGCATTCTGGTTTTCCATAAGCTTAATTTTGTCCGGTTTACCTAAAACAAAACTTATAAAGTTTTTAAATAGGGGCTCCGAACCATATTGTTTTAAAATCTGTACCAATAAATGCGGATCGATACGATATTGTTTACTGGTCCGATATTTTAACGATAAATACAATTTGTCACTATTGATTTGCGTGCTGTCATCCTGCCATACAGAAATCTTTTTAACATGCGCTGGTAAGGGTATTTCAAAATAAGCGATATTGGCTAAGGGATAAAGTAATAAGCGGTTAGAATCGACACTATTACTTAAACATGCCTCATTATTAGAAATTCGATAATCGGATAACTCTAACTCCTTGGACATAAGAGTTTTTAATAAAATTGGCTGATAATCATCAAACTGCAAATATATCTTAGCCGCCGCCGTTAAACTATCCTGATTGACGTCAATTCTTAATCTTGAATTGACGCCACGTTGTGGAACATAATATTCCCTGCGCTGACTTCTCCCCTTGGCAATATAATTAAAACGAGCCTGTTGCAGTTTTAGTTGGCGGCATGACTGGGAAAACATCGGTTCCACAAACTCGGTCAGTGCTTGTTTTTGCTCTTTATCTTGCAGCTCATATTGCAAGTAGCTGCGAATTTGATCGGGATAAGGAGCAGACTCTACAAACTCAGCGGGAATTAATTGACGATAAAAACTATTCTGTTTCAGGAAACGCTCAGCTTCGCTAAGTGCTGGTAAATACCAGGAAGTATCTTTAAGATTGGCAAAGAATAAATCGGCCGCTGTCATTTCAACTTCACGATATTCTGTATTTAGCTTGATACGATTGACCATCTCTTCAGCTTGGAAAGCTAGCAGTAGGCCATTCTCATTAGAGGAATAGTTCTTTAACCAGTTTTTGGGTAAGGCCAATTTTTCCTCGGCAATCTCATGATGTGCAAGTATGGGTTTGTTCATCTCGGTAAAAAGATAGTCGGGGTTATCCAATCCCAATAAACGGAAATAGTTTTTTTCGGATGCTTTAAGGCTAAATTCATGTTCTCCCTCGGGTACAAAGAAATAGTAGTCCTGCCTTTCTCCCAAGGCCGTTAGTCGTTGCTCAAGAAAAAATTTTTCATTGCTAACTAAATGAGTATTAAAGGCTATATCTTGCCAATCCTGATTATTTAAACGCCATTGAAGATGATAAGTACCACTATCAAATACCGATTTATTTTGATAATCCAAATGGCTCTGCAACTTTATCCTTACTGGTCCGATAATTTTGGTTTTAAAGACGTCGGCAGGGTTTAATGCTATAAAACTCAAATTTTCATTCGCGTATTCTGTTCTGAGTCTAAGTCCATTCTCTTCAGAGCTCAAAAGGCTGCGATAGGGAGCCAATGACTTTACTTGCTCCCGTACCGAGTGAAACAAAGCAATACGAATCATTTGCGAAGAATCACTATTGGATATTTTAATTAAGCGTTCATTACGATGGCTTTCTGGAATTAGCAGTTCATTTGAATCACCTTTACTTAATTGTTCAATCTGTCGGTATAAGCCGGTACCATTGGATTCTTGAATGATAACCAACTGCTCAAACCCCGATCCTGGTGGTGCTAAAATTTTTAATCTGCTATTGCGGCTTAAATGTATTAGGGTGTATTGCCCCGGCTGAAGACCTACCCAATAACTATTTTCACCAGGTTCTTGGTGTTTTTTGCTAGTATCTTCCTCATTATCACATTCCGGTTTTTGCCCTCCTCGCCAATGGGGAACATCATGGATATTATGCCAGCTGACAAGTTCCTGGTATTGAGCCCGCATTTTCTCATCCAGAGGATCAAGATAGGCGAAAGAGTGACTTTGATACCCCAAAATAAAAATCAGCAAAATTATCCGGTTGATATCAATGGACAGCATTTGGCAGTTCCATTAGGCACTCGGACAATTTGTTTAATTGCGTTTTATCTTCTAATAACACTTTACGTAAAGGTCGATTGATTTCTATATGAATAAACTGGAAAAAACGGAGTTGGTTCAAATGAAGGGCGATGCTGTTTTTAGTAGCCCCCAACTCGTTAATATCATGAGGATACAAATAGATATTTTTATCGTTAAAGTTATTTTGTAAACACGATTTAAGACTAAACATATAATCAGCCGCAATTCGACCACCCTGGCTTAGAATCATATCAGCACCTTTACCCTGTAATGAGTTTCTTTTTTTTCTGGTAAATCCGTGGATCTGTATTAGAAAAGAAGAAGGAAAGTTTTTAGCAACTGCTTTACTAAAGCTCATAAAATAACTTTGCCGAGCCTTTGACAAGTCAGCACTATCAAAACCAATTATCTTTTTACTATAACGATGGGCGCTATTCCAAAAAGCCGCAAAAAAATCTGCGTTAAAAAATAGTTGTTCAACTATTTTGCCTGTGTATTTATCGTAATAGGAATGAGGAGCCTGTATAATCAACTTGTTTTTTGCTGAAGGAGAAAAGATATAATTCCCTTTTCCCTCACATTCATTTTGGTTATGTTCCATCAACGATAGATAATTTTTATCTCGTAAATGCATTTCCCTTGCCTTAAATCCCAAATCCGACCAGGCATTATCGATAGCAATTTTATCGTTACCAATATTGTTTTCCAGGGTAGATTTTAAGAGCAATTCAACAATACTCAGTTTAGAAACGTCAGGAACTTGATATGCTTGTTTACATTTAAACCGAACTTTATAATTACTGTCATTATTCTTTGCTTCTACCATATTTACAAAAGATAGCAGAAAACAAAAAAATTGAAATATTAATAGTTTAGACAATTTACCCCTCCTTTAAAGTCTTAAAGAAGCGAACACTACTATCCTTACCAATAGAGAACTGATATAAGGAAAAGTAACCTTCCGGTCCATCGATTCTCGTTACCGATATTTTATACTTGCCTATGGGCAAATCGTTTCCCAAAGGAATAAAAATCCGTCGTCCTACGCCAACATAATCATTGACCGTATTCAGAACCTTGATTTTTTCTTTATTATCCGGCTTTATATCGAATATACGTTTACCAAGGGTATAAAAATCGCTCTGTTTTTTTCTTTTTACCGGTTCAATACTGACCTGAATACGTGTTCTGTTAATATTTCCATATTTAGACTGAAATAACGCCGATAGAACCTCTTCTGGCTTGTTTTTATGGTAACTAAATGTCAGCGTTTTTGAACGCAGGCGATTACTTAAGCGCCGAATAAAGCCATTTTCTAGGTTTTTAGAAAAAATATGATTAAGGTAAAAATCAGCAGAGTGGGAAGATTTTATCAGTAGCTTGGCTTTACCAGGTAAAAGCATGGGTAGTTCAACTTCCCCGTTTGTGCCAAAAACTTTTCTATCAAGAATATTTTTACCATTATAAAAAAAGCTAATGTTTATTGGTTTGGTATCTTTCTTTACAAAAATTAGTTTTGGCCGGAAACGCTTTTGATGAGACCTAGCGGCTAGATTAACCTGATGTTCAATACCTTCGCCTAACTTTTTGTACACACCTGCCATACTATCTTTTTTCAACGGTAAATCTTCTTTACGCGGATTCAATAAATACCTTGCCGACCAACGTTTATCCGGTTTGTAATCCTGCCATTGGTAACTTTCGGTATAAATGTTTCTTTTATTTGTTTTGGGTTTTGGCTGGATTAAACTTAACTGATAATCCATACCACTTTGCATCACCAGGTGATTTTCCGGTTTTAAGGAAAACCATACGGGAACCTGCTCCCTTTTGGTTAATTTATAATTGTATTGTTCAGGAACATGAACATAATAAGGGAAATCTGGAGGGCGATTAAAAACATTCAACAATAATTCCTGCTCTGAATAAAATTCAATTGCTGAAACAGTAGTAGGAATATGTAAATAAACTCTTGAAACCTCACTAATTAATTCATTATTAATGACATTCAAGGGACGATCATAATGAGATATTGACTCTGAAAACGGCAATGAACCAGTGGACAGCTGACGGTTATTGTGGTCAAAAAACCGATAATCCAGACTACTGATAAAAGGTTGTTCTTCCCCTATCAGTTTTCTAACGTCAATGCGTAACGGTGTAGCCTGGTTTTCAAGAGTCTGAATGTTATAGCGTAATGTTTTATCCGGATTGACACGATAACTCCTTAACAATCGTTCTTGATTAGGTAATTTTACGCTTTCTCTAGCCACCGTGATATTTGCATCAATTGTCACCGGTCTATCAACGACAATTTCTAACATGCCACTTTCCAAAAAGTGTTGCCATTGTTTGGCGTTTACCGAATTAAGACGAAACTCTTTTATCTTACCTAATCCTTTACCATACCAATAAACGATGTAATCTCCGTTATAATTATTTACCGGCATATTAGGGTGATTAACAGGATTTATTTGCAAATCAACCACCCCCCCTTGTTCCGGTAATAAAAATATTTTACGGTAATTTTGATCGGCTGAAATAGCAGGTAACACCTGTTCATCTTCGATGCTGTCCACTATTTCATCTTGATAGACATAAAGCTTATCTAAAAGATAATTTTCTCCATCTATCCCATTGGCACCCAATGGCCTCCAGCGCTGTTTTAAAAGTTCATATTTTTCCTGCTCATTTAGCAATTCGGGCGGATATATATTGGTTCGAGCCAAATGGGACTTTTCCGCCTCAGACAAGCTTTGCCATGCATATTTAATTTTACTGTCAGGGACCAATTCCCTACCATAAAGACGGAATCCAACACGCGATATTTCATGATCTGCAGACGATAAACGCAATTTGACTTTAACAATATCCTGCTCCAGATTGTTAGCGATTATAATTTCACCGGTAGAAGCGACTATCTGGTTATCATTTTTTAAAAAACGTCGACTGGTAATATTTTCGTTGACTTTATTTTTTACCCAGGCGATTTGGCTGCGATGATGATATTGTTGTTGCTTGAGAACTCGATCGCTACTATCCAATAACTGGAAGTCAATAGCATAATGCCAAACTTGTTTAGCTTCACTAAAGGTTCCAGGAAAAACGGCATTTGTTAATATCCTTAGATATTCTGGGCGTTCCGAAATGGAAAATTCCAACCATTGTTGTTCTCTTGGGAAAAAAATAAGACTGGCTGTGGCTTGTTCAAACTGCTTGCTCCCCCGTAAACCATCGAGAAAATCTTGGACCTCATTGTTAATATGGTTTGAAACTTTAAAACTGATACCAAAAACTAACAACAATATAATCAGATGAGTTAAACGTCTCATAGCATTACCCGCCACCCTTCTGGAAATGCAATAGTGCAATCCTGGAGTTGATATATTGTTTTACTCTATTGTGAACTTCATCAGGCTTGGTTAAATGTAATTTCGAATGGATATTTCGAGGTGTTAAATTCACTCCTAGTAACAATTGACCTTGCCGCTGAACCAATAAGAAAGACTGCTTACTATCACGGTCTATAATCCGAACAAAGTCAAAATCAGGCCATCTTTTTATTATTTTTAGTAAGCTGATAATATCGTGATTAGATAAATATTTCTTTATCTCATTTTCTAGTGTATTAGGTATAAAGTTTTTTTCACCATTCCCTTTTTCCATCAGTTCTTGAATATGCGAACTCAAGTCAACTTCCAGGGTACTAATCCCCATTGCATTAAATTGGGCATTTTCTTGCCAATGACTATCTTTTTGTGCATAAACCTGACGTAAATAGGGTGATAACCATAGTAATCCAAACATGCGATTATCATTCAATCGAGCATACAACGACTGAGACAACCCTCCTAATTCATATCCTGCCGTATTTAAATCGCCCGCTACCGTTTTATAACTAATCCCCTGTTTTACAAACAGTTCGTATAATGGCTTAATAACATCGTCTACGTTTGGTTTACTAAAATGACTAAAGGAAACCAGAATATCATCCTCAGGCAACGGAATATCATCTCTATGTCCGAATGCTCGAATGCTTAATGTTACAATCAGGTTGTTATTTGACTCTCTCATCAATACCTGATTAACCGTTGTAAATAAGCTTCTCAAATTCTCGAAACGAACCAGATCTGAACTTCCATCAATATTGGTTCTCGGATGAACGCCGGCAATTAATAGGTATTTGGCCTGCAACTGTTCAAACAAAGCAACGGCATATTCAAAGCTATTAATTTCGTATAGCGGGCGAGGAATCTCTATCATGTAGGGAGACGCATCACTACCCAGGCGAAACACATAAGTGCCCCAAAAACGTCGCTGTTCTATACTAAGTTCTTCTTGTAAGATGATAAATTGCTCACCAGTTGAAATATGTTGATAGCGAATCAACTGATAATCAAAGGCTGCTGCATTACCGGAAATAATATCCAGTTCATTTAATAGTTCATCGCTAAAATTATTGTTAACATTAAAACCTTGAATAACTTTCAGTATTGGTGACAATACTTCAACATCGAAAAAGAGCAACTCTTCCATCTCTGGAATTTGATAAACATCTGTTCCACTTTTAGCGATGACATTTTCCTGATTCAATAACCATTCCAATAGATAACCATCTATTCGTTTTTCACGTTGCAATACCGAAAGTGAATCAACGGCCCTGTATTCACTGGCCACTAGGTGCCGGATAGCTGATTGTGAAAGATCAAGTTCGGCAACTCCACCAAAAGCATCATTGAAATGATTATTAACTGCAATTTGGTTTAGCCAGAGGGTTTCGTAAGATCCGATAAATCGCTTTAATTTTTTTAAATCAAGCCCTGGAGGTATACTGCGTTTGATGGTTAAGCGATTATCAGCAGCTAAACTATATTTAGAAATCGACTGGCCACTTTTTAATAATTGATCTCGACTTCTAATTTGCAGGGCATTTGACCTAAATAATTTTTGGTAAAATTGATGATATAAAGTATTCCTATTATTTAAAACATTGGAACTACCATCATTATTTGTTTTTCTCCCAGCACCGGCAACAGCCAGAGCCCTGGCCTGCATGCTTTTAAATAAGGCCACTCCTGATTCTAGAGTACCCCACTCATCTATGGCATAAGGAACCTCAACAATCAGCTCATTGTCGGCCTTTAGATCAATGATATAAAATCCCCAACCACGCACGGTATCGGACTCTTTAATATATAGATAACGATTATCGATTAAATTACTGCTTAATCTGAGCGAGCGAAAACCATCGACTGCTTCTGCAAAAATTTCCGGCTTAGAGTTGTTGATATATTCTAGAACCTGATTTATTGAATGATTAAAGATTTCCAGATCTAGTGCAGAAGGTATGACAAATTGTTTTTCAATCCGATTCCGGTATAGTACTACTTTATCATTTCGAATCTTATCCAATAATGGTTGTTTATCCACCAGCGGTTGTAATGTTTGAGAGCTGTCCGAATCAAGGATATTAGCGGATTTATAACGAAAGAAATCATGTTGAGTTAACATAAAGCCGATGAAGGTAGCTATGACAACGGCAACTATCGAGGTATGCAGTGTACCCACTGTATAACGAATGGCGATATCCTTATCATGCATTTTCATGGCTATTAAAGTGGCCAGTAGATATCCGAAACCATAACTATCGGTGATTTTCATTTCCGGAAATTGCCATAAAATAAAGTGACCGAGAAGAACTTTATAAACAAATCCTATATTAAAAAACAGGAGTAATTTTCTAGCGCCTTCTATATTCACATTGGCAAATAGAGGTAACTTTAACAATACGTTAGCAATTCCAAGAATAACCAACGCCTCTATAAACGAAGTTAGAATCTTTATCGGTTCAAACCACTGTAGGGCCAACAATGCGGGAATTAAAATACCGTTAAAATCCCAGCCATATCTTAGATTCATACGGGAAGCGATAAAAGCGGCTGAAAGCAATATAATATAGGCCTTGGGACTGGCCAAAATAGATGCAGCTATGTCTTCATATATGTAATTTAAATTACTTAAAGTAAAATTAGTGAATTCCATCAGTCCGTATCGGACCAAAAGATACGTTATTGCGAGGGTAACAAAAAAAGGAAAGATCCCTTTGCCTAGGCCACTTTTCCAAAACTGATTGGCGATCAAGGAAACAATAATTAAACCAAAACTATGCAAAGTATTTTGGTAATCAAAGTTCAATTCATAGCGAACGTTAAGATATTGTCCCAACCAGGGTAAAAAAATTACATCAAAAATTATTCGAACTATAACACTGACCACCACTAACGCGAAAAAACGGTCACGTCCGAATAAGCTGCTCCAATACCAGTTACGGGGGATTTTTTCCGAACCGACATAGACAATTAAATAGGTAATTATGCCCTCAAAGATCGTCACCACGGCCGACCAGGGATTGACTAAAAGTAATGGCGTTAAATATCCGGGTACAATCAACCCAGACAAGACCCAACCAAAACGCAAATTGAAAAAACAGACAACAAAAATACCCACCCAAGCAGTGGTAATAACAGAGCTGGTTAATCCCCCCTGAGGAAAAATTTCGAGCGGAAATATTGAGTGAAAATCAAAATTCAAAATCTATGTCTTCATTTTATAGAATTATTATCGACTTAAAATTTCTTTAATAGTTTTTAATAATAGATCGTTATCAATTGGTTTAAACAATACAGCATCGACTCCAGCGTCCAATAGTTCTTGTTGCGACGTTCGGGTTTGCATGGCGGTAAGAGATATCACAGGAAGGTCTGAATATTCGCTGTTTTTTAAGAACTCCAAAAACTGAAAGCCATTCATAATTGGCATCATAGTATCCAACAGAATCAGATCAAAACATTTTTCTTTAAGCATCTGTTTGGCCTCTTTACCATTTTCCACATAGTTAACATTAAACTTATGAAACTCGAGAAAAAACTGTAACATTTTCCGTATTGTCAGATCGTCTTCAACGATTAATAAATTTATATTGTTATTTTCCATAATTTCTACTTTACATAAATACTTTTTCGAACTTTAAATTAAATGACATGCCTTTGCCTATTGCGCTTTTTGCCTCAGCTTCTCCATCCCAAAATGCTAGTTGTTTAGTCAAATTAGAGATTTTTAAGTATTCTGAAGAGGAGGAAGAACTATCGTTTAACAAGGTTTGAAATTGTTCATCCGGCATGCCAAAACCCTCATTTGTAAAATTAAACTCCATAAATTTTTTATGTTCAAGAATAAAAATATATACTTTTCCTCCTTCGATAGTATCGCTAAACAATAGTATTATCACACTAGTAAATAATGCTTTTAGCTGATGAGGTTCCGCATAAACCAAGCTTTCCAAGAGCGAATCATCCCAATCGATATCAACTTTATTCTCAGCCTCTTGAATTCGTTCCGATTCTATCACCTGTTTCAACAAAGCAACCGGTTCAATAGGAAACTTATTAGCAGCTAAAAAATTATTGTCCTGATAATAATAACTATGCAGATTTTTTGTGGTTTCTGCGGTATGAGAGATCTTTTCATGCAATAAATCAATAATCGAATATTTATCTTCTATGGGAACATCTTGATTTTTCAACATATTAACTCCCATAAGCAACGGTTCCATATCGTTACGTATTTGAAAAAAGAAATGTTCGTTCATTTTTTCTCGTGCAGTTAACTCGTCTTTTACCTCAGTCAAATCATTCATTTCCAGCAAGATCCCCTTCACTTGAAAAGGTGCCAGATCAACTCCTTCAAAATCTTCACTTCCCTTACTTTCATATGACTTCAGAGGTTTTATATTAAGAACCATATAACGGTTTTTTCGTCTATCATTTTGCAAAGGGATATTGTAAGATTTTCTCTCAATAATGATATGTTGCATTATGGTTCTCACACTGGATAACTCCATTTCAGTCAAATGCTTAACAAACTCTAATGCCGTCATTTCATATGGTGAAACACCGATGTTTTGAGTAAATTTTTCCATGTTCTGATTGATTTGCATGACTCGACCAAACAGGTCATACAATATGGTCGCCGTTTTCATGCCACGGAATACGGACTCATGGCTATCCAGCCGTTTATTCAGTAGTTCAATAGTTTGACGTAACAAATGTTGCGAAGTGCTTTCATTGTTTAAACCAATATAGCGAGCAAGTGAATGGTTTTCTTGTAAAATCTTTTGGAACCTTTGTCTATAAAAAAGCAATTCTGCTATTTGGCTTGCATAATCTTTAACAACTGTTTCAAAATGCGAATTATATGCAATATATTCTGGCTGTACGCCAAATGCCCAAAAACCTAAAACATCATCTGCAAATGCTAAAGGTACCAGATACTGAATTTCAGATTCATTTGATTCAACTAAATATCTCCTTTTCTCGGTATCGATTAGGATAGGTCCTTTTTGTTCAATTGCTGTACTATATGGGTGGCGTTCGTAATCTCGACGCATTTCATGAATATCGTTAATTGAACAGTTTAGTGCCTTAACTTCACGTAGACGATGGTCGTCTTCAATTCGTTCGAGGAAAATGAGTCGGTTGAGATTTAAAGTTTGATTGACTAAGTTGATAACTTCCGACCATGGTTCATCCAATTGATAAAAATCTGCTGGAATCACTCTTTCCTGGGTCCGAGAAGTAACATTAAGCAATGCTTTTTGAAGAACATCTTCATCAATGATTGCTTTATAGCGAAAAGTCAAATAGTAAATTAATAACTGTATTAAAATAAATTCAAATATTGGAAACCAGATTAACCAGAAGAATAGTAGCCACCAAGTTAAAAACAAGGTAATCGTTATTATACCGACGGTGATATTAAAACTGAAACTTCGACTTCCCCACTGGTAAATGATCAAACTGAAAAAAGATTGCACTAAAATTAAAATTGCCAAATGCAAAGGCGTAAATTCGGTAATTTTTTTCTCTTCCAGTAAGGTCGCTAAACTATAGCCCTGTAATTCTAATAATGAAGTGGGATAATTTTCAGAAATCGGCGTAAAAAATGAATATCCCATTTCATTAACGGCCTGACCAATCAAAATAATTTTATTTTTTACTAATTCTTCAATTAAATTATCATCTAGTATTTGTCCTGAAGAAATTCTGGGTAACTCTCCCTGACCGGCCAAATAGTTTATTAAAAAACTAGTACTAGACTCGTTAGCTAAATATGATTCAATATTTAACCCATTCAACTTATTTAAAACACTCAATTCAAATAATGGAATCCAACTATCTATAGTTTTTAAAGCATACTCGGAATGCCTAAAGACACCGGTTTCCGACCGAGGTATTTGAGCTGGAATAGCATTAATTTTTATGGATTCAGCAGAAAAAGGTAATGTTTGTAAAACATATTGCTTATCGATATATTTTTTTTTATTTTCACTAAAATATTGCAAAAATAATAACCTATCTTTTTGTTCGAAATCAGCGAAAAATTGTTTTGAAAGCGATTGAGGAAAGTGGTTGACGATAAGCAATTTAGGTTTGTAGTAAAATAAATTATTTAACATTGCCCGCCAATCTTGTTCAGTCAATACCCCGCTTGGATCCAACTCAACCAACAACAATTCTCCGTCGGTTTTTTTTGCTGAGTCCTCAAAAAAGTTTGCTTCAACATATAGATCATAGACATGACCACTTAAATAATTAAACCACTGGTTAATACTCATAAACCAGACAGCCACCGTTACAAAAGAAATAAGAAAAAGAAGTTTTATGCGTTCTACTTTATTATCCATCTATTTTTTGCCAAACCTATATATCCATATCTCTGGTAATAACACAAAAGCTATAAAAAAATATCACTTAATATTAATGGTAGTATAATAATCGATAAATTGAACTAAGTCGTTTAATTTCTTAGCGATCAATTTTTATGCCTGTATTGGCTGATTAGGCATCTTTTTTTTATATATTTACATCTAAATCAATGATTTAGCATTCGATTTCAAAAGAAGCAGATAAACAGTGTCAATTTTAACTGTACACATTTAGGATTCTATTTTAATAAACTCGTTTTGCTATACCAATCCTCAGCACCGGGGAGTACGTCATAACGTAAAGTTAATGTGCCATCACCTTTTAACCATAAATTATCGTAAAGCGGACTATATTCAGTCTCACTTGACGACCAAGCAATAACTTTTAAATCATCAAAATCCACTGTCGCTTCACCTTGTTCTGGCGGATATAAGCGGAAATAGGGTCTAAGTCCTGTTGCATTTTCGCGGACATTTACATCAATCCTAAAGTTTGTCCAATCACCTGAAGTTTTATATTCCAAATCATATTTTTCATTTGCTATGTTCGAACCACTGCGTGAGTCGTACCAATATAATTGCAGCACCCCCAAAGTATCACCATTACCTTTTAACCAGCCCGTAATTGTTACCGTATCTGTACCTTCAGGCAGCGCCAACCTATCTATGGTTCTTAAAGAAACATTTGTTGAGTTTTTGTGATCCCTAAATAATCTAACTCCGCGCTTACCACTATGCGCATAGTCTTCGCCAATAAATTTATCAACGCCATCTAAATACCATAAAGCACCACCACTTGAATTTTCATCAACAGTATTGGTTTCAAATGTTCCCGTCCACAATAAATCACGTCCCAAACGAACGGTACCAGCACCTTCATATCCACTTAACCAAAATCCTGAGGACAGGCTGATTATTTTTCCAGGAGCATGATTTTCTTGAAAAGGAATTTCTAGTTTCTCAGGCACTGAACGGCCAGATATATCTATTTCCATAGCCCCATCTTCCATTACAAAATCACCAAGATAGCGCCCTGCAGCTTCTCTAACAAGAAAATCTGCAAAATCACGAGTAATCCCTTTTGTTATATAATCTTCTATCAATAATGGTTCCACATAAGCACGAATTATCTCTCCCTTGCGAATATGAACTGTGAACAAAAAGCTTTGAAAAGTCTCCCAAAAGCGTTGATCAAACATAAAATTCCCCAGGCTCCAGGCCACAACACTATCATTATCCCAATCAAAACCACCAATAACATGAGGTGTATGGTTTATAATTATATCTGCGCCTGATTCTCTAGCGACGCTGGAATCTTCCAATACATTATTTGTATAATAATGATTGTATTCCTTACCGCCATGTATCATCATGACAACCGTGTCATACTTTGCTTTTGCTTCGGTTACCGTATCGCGGATCTTACTATCTCGGCAATATGCCGCCCCCCCTTTTCCTTCTTCGTCCGATGCAATATAACTGGGTTGATCATTTATTCCTCCAATTTGAGTACAAGCAATAAAGGCTATGGTTTGTCCTTTTATTTCTTTTACTAAAGGTTGCCAAGCTTCTGTTTCGTTCAAACCTGCACCTACATAATCTATTCCTATATTTTGAAGAGTTGCAATAGTAGTCGTAATTCCATCTTCTAGTAAGTCATACATATGATTATTTGCTAATCCGAATATATCGATTCCAGATTCTTTAAACGCTTTTGCAGCATTAGGATGAGTAGCAAACGAATAACTTTTATTGGGATGAAAATGTTCAGGTAATGGCAGGCTTAAATCATAATAAGCCAATTCAGATAATGGGTTTTCCAGGTTAAGAATACTAAGATCGGCATTTTCTAAAAGTGGCTTAATATAGCTAATAATTTCATTGTGTTCAGCTACACTGGGTTCTATAGATAATAATGCATCATCTAAATCACCATCACCGTTTTTATCAAAAAAACGTCTTCCCATCATAGTGTCTCCACCAAACTGTAAACTAATAGTCTCTCCATTATTTGCTGTTAAACGGAACAGAACGGCTTTATGTGGACTAGCAGCTCTTGTTCTAGACAAGTAATTCTCATGTGTGACCGTCACCCACTGGGCATTTTTGTGAGCAGTAATGTTAAACCAACCTTTGCCATCTGTAGTTCCATTACCATATTGGCTAGTAACTAGTGCTCCAGAGATAGGTTTACCATCCAGATCGATTACTCTTCCACTTATGCTTTCTTGGACATTCACCTCTAATCGAATCGTATCCATAACAACACTGTCTAAATCTAAAATCCCATTTGGATTAGTATCAACAGCGAAATTTAACTGATAAATCCCTTCTGGCAATACTCCCTTATATAAGATAAAAGAATCTACTGTAAATAAATTTCCTTGATAGCTGTTTTTTAATCCAGGTTTCCAACCATCAGTTACATCATAGTAATATTGGCCGAAACTTGTATCAGCATAAATCCACCAATCCGCATTTAAATTAGTCGAATCATCTGTTACTAAACTTAAGTTAATAGTATTAGTTTGGCCCCTAGTGAAAACTGCAGGTTCTTGTTTATGATTTAAACTGATATCGGGTATGGGTGAAACTGCCAAAATTTGTTGGGAAAACACTAATAAAAATAACAAGAAAATGAAATTAAACATGCCTTTTCTTTTTAAAATAATACTGTAATACAACTATAGACTAATCGAAGAAATATCTCTTGGTTAATTCCTTTAAAGGTACTATCGTTAAAGCAATTGCTCAATAGCGACTGGTTACAAACCAATTATGGTATTCAAGTCGGATATTTTGCCGTTTATCAACAATGTCGATATCGCCTTAAAGCAAAACTGAAGGTTGGTAATGGTCAATGTCTCATTTGTATAATGAAGAGGCAATTCAAGTCTGCCACAGAAACTCTGATACTGTTAGTGAGATAGGATTCCAAGCTTTACAAACAAACTTATAAAAAAATAAATTTTTTCCCAAAATCTGTGTAAATATTCTAGAGAGGTGAAGTAATAGACAATAAAAAAGCCTTGTAATCAATTGATATACAAGGCTTTATATATGGTGCCCAGGGCCGGAATCGAACCGGCACGGAGTTGCCTCCGAGGGATTTTAAGTCCCTTGCGTCTACCTGATTTCGCCACCTGGGCAGATGACTGGAGCGGGAAACGAGATTCGAACTCGCGACCCCGACCTTGGCAAGGTCGTGCTCTACCAACTGAGCTATTCCCGCTTAGTTTGTCCATTTTATTATTTGCTACAGGTAAGCAAATAATTAGATAGGATAGTATGGAGGCTGGACCCGGAATCGAACCGAGGTCGGCGGATTTGCAATCCGCAGCATAACCACTCTGCTATCCAGCCGCTCTGAACAACTATAATATCTTTATCAAATTGGAGCGGGAAACGAGATTCGAACTCGCGACCCCGACCTTGGCAAGGTCGTGCTCTACCAACTGAGCTATTCCCGCGTTGATTTGATGGCGTGTATTCTACTGTTTCTGGAAATAATGTCAACACCTTTTATTAATCTTCTTGCATCAATTTTGGCCATGCTGCATGAAGGTAATCAAACATGGACCAAATCGTCAGTGCAACGGAGACATATAGTAGGATGAAACCTATATTGATAGTGGCTAAGCCAAGTATGGGTTGTGCATAAATTAACAAAAGTAATGCAACCATTTGTGCTGTTGTTTTGACTTTTCCGATGATAGAAACAGCGACACTATTTCTCTCTCCAATTTCAGCCATCCATTCACGTAATGCGGAAATAGTAATTTCGCGACCGATAATAATAATGGCGGCCAAACTCATATAAAAAGAGTCGTAGGGGGTTGGATTTTTATCGACCAATAAGATGAGTGCGACGGCAACCATAAATTTATCGGCAACGGGATCCAAAAAGGCCCCAAATGCAGAAGTTTGGTTTAGTCGCCTTGCCAGGTAGCCGTCAAACCAATCTGTTACGGCTGCTAGCATAAAAACAATAGTGGCTGCGATATAGGTCCATTCACCTTCTAAGTAAAAAAACACCACAAAAACGGGAACTAATGCGATACGCATTAAGGTTAAGGTATTGGGAATATTGTGTTTCATCGTTTACTTTTATAGTTTAAACATGAAAGTAATCATATACTTTTTGTGCCAAGGGTTTGCTGATTCCTTTTACACTGCATAAGTCTTCAACACCTGCACGCTTGATTTCTTGTATGCCGCCAAATTGTTTTAATAACAATTGCCGCCGTTTTGTGCCCAACCCCGAGATTTCTTCCAGCTCTGATTTTTTTCGAGTTTTAGCTCGTTTTTGTCGATGTGCTGTAATCGCAAATCGATGAGCTTCATCACGGATCTGTTGGACCAGATGAAGTGCAGGCGAATTGGCTGGGAGTATAACTTTCTCATTGCTTTCAGGCAAGGTTAAGGTATCCAAGTCAGGTCGTCTTCCCTCCCCTTTGGTAATACCAATAATTTTCACATCATCAATTTGTAGTTCATTGAGTACTTTAATCGCCTGTGAAACTTGGCCTTTACCACCATCGATCAGTAGGATATCTGGAAGTTGCGCTTCTTTAAGTTTTAGACCAGTATAGCGTCTGGTCAAGGCTTGATGCATTGCTCCGTAATCATCTCCTGCTGTAACACCATCAATATTGAAGCGTCTATAATCTGATTTTATTGGCCCATCATGGCCAAAAACCACACAGGACGCCACGGTGGCTTCACCTGAGCTATGACTAATATCAAAACATTCCAATCGTTTCGGAAAAAAATCTAATTTAAGCGCATCTTGTAATTGTTCATAACGATCAATCATTTTGGCTTTGTGAGATAACCGACTTTGTAATGATATATCCGCATTGGATTGAGCCAATTCTAACCATCTGGCGCGATCACCTCTCACTTTGGTAGAGATGGTCACCTTGCTTTTATTTTGTTGTTGAAAAACTTCTTCTAAGATTTGACTATCTTCAATTTCTTGATTGATTAAGATAGTCGGAGGAATTGTCTGATCGGTTTTTATGCTATTTAAATAAAACTGGGTTAAAAAAGCGCCTAGAATTTCACTATGATTGGATTCTTTAGTGTTCTTAGGGAAAAAGCTTTTATTCCCCAAATTTAGACCGTCTCTGATAAAAAATACTTGAATACAAGCGATGCCAGCCTGAGAAGCAATGGCAATTACATCCAAATTGCCTTTTTCATTACTGACATATTGGCGCTCTTGAACTCGTCGTAAGTGGACAATTTGATCACGAAATACCGCAGCTTTCTCATATTCAAGCTCTTTGGCCGCGATATCCATCCGCTTGACTAATTCATCAATAACGACACCGCTTTTTCCTTCTAGAAACAATTTTACGTGTTTTACATCTTGTTGGTATGCTTCATCATTAACTAAACCGACACAAGGACCGCTGCAACGATGAATTTGATATTGTAAACAAGCCCTAGAACGATTTCGAAAAAAGCTGTCTTCACATTGGCGAACGGGGAAGACCTTTTGTAAAAATGCGAGACTTTCACGTACTGAAGATGCACTCGGATAGGGACCAAAATATCGTCCCGGGAGTTTTTTGGCTCCCCGATGTACGCTAAGTCGGGGGTATTTGTCCTTGTCTGATAAGTATATGTAGGGGTAAGACTTATCATCTCTTAAGAGGATATTATAACGAGGTTTTAAGGATTTTATCAGATTATTTTCAAGGAGTAGTGCTTCGCCTTCGGTGTGGGTAACGGTAATGTCGATTTTTACAATCTGTTTAACCATTACCACAGTTTTTGACGAACTTTGATTGTCTCGAAAGTAACTTGAAACCCTTTTTTTCAGGTTTTTGGCTTTGCCAACATAAATAACCGTCGACGATTTATCGATCATTCGATAAACGCCTGGTTTTGTAGTAAGGGTACTCAGGAATTTGCCAGCATCGAAGGGCTGTTGTTCTTTTTCAGATACCGGCATTAAACTCAGAGAGGCTCTATTAAATTATAGTGTATTGCTAAACGAGTGAGATCCATATCGCCTTTAACCTGTAACTTTTCTAAAATGCGTGCCCGATATGTACTAATGGTTTTAGGACTAAGGCTCAAATTTTCGGCAATAAAATGTGACTTTGAACCTTGTAAAATCATCATTAATACCTGCATTTCTCTTTGAGATAGCCGCTCAAAAACATTAACCTCTTCAGAATGTAAGTTTACCGCCATACCCTGGGCAATTTCAACACTAATATATTTTCTGCCACAATGTGCTTCTTTAATAGCGCGTGCCATTTCATCAACATCGCAACCCTTAGTCAGGTATCCCATGGCTCCAGCTTTAAATAATTGTTTAGGCAAACTATTTGATTTGCTTACCGTAACGATAATTATTTTAAGTTTTCGCTTTTTCGCATGTAACCTTCTCGTTGTTTCCAAGCCTCCCCAGCCTGGCATGTTTAGATCCAATAATACAATATCAACTTTATTTCCTGAAATAAACTCTAAAGCTTCTTCACCACTGGAACAAGTCCCAGCGATTTCAAATTCATCCATATCACCCAACAATCGGGTAATACCCTGACGAATTAAGTGGTCGTCATCAACAATTAAGACCCGTATCATAAAATAATCCCCTATTCCCCAAAAAAAATCCTTACAATAATAATCAATATAAGCCCAAACAGCAATATGCCGCATTGATTATGATTGAGAATTAATTCTCAATAAAAAATTTTCATTGACATTATAAATAAGTGTTTAACCTTTTATATTTAAATTTATCGCCTGTTTACCGTGAGAATTGATGTATTAATCATTTTTTATTATTATTGTTGTTATGAAAAGAAAAATGCCCCCAGCTGTCCATAGACGTGATTATGAGGACAAAGAAAAAGCCGAGCTTTTAGAGCAAACCAATTGGAGTGATGATTTTAGTTGGCCACAAATTGAGTATATGGCTAGTTATTTTGAAACCTATGACGTGCCACCAGAAACGATTATACTCTATGAGGGAAATAAACAACCGCCTTATATGGGGCTAATTATTGAAGGCCGGGTTAGAATTTCAAAAATTGATGTAGAAGGTAATAAAAAAAATTTGGCTTTTATATCTAAAGGAAAAACCTTTGGAGAAATGTCGTTAATTGATGGTCTACCTAGCTCAGCCTCGGTTATTACTGAAACAGATGTAACCTTAATGGTTTTAAGCTATGACAGCTATTTAAAGTTGATTGATGACAATTCCGCCGCTGCTTGCCAATTTTTATCAAAATTAGCTCGATTGATGAGTGCTCGTCTTAGAGAAACCAGCTGTAAGTTGGTCGACTTTTTGGAGAAAGATTAATCTCCTAACTATTGGGTATATCTATCTTTTCTCTCTTATTTTTTCATTCAAATGAATCGTAGTTAGGAATGGTGTTAGCAACATTTCTATCCACTGCCAGATACTTTATTAACTCAAAACAATTTAAAAACAAATCAAGGAAGTTATCACTAATGACAACAATGGAACTCCCACAAGAGGATACAGCCATCTTTCCAGCTACTGAACAAAATTTTGAAACGGTTGTTCTAGAAGGTTCGCGTTCACGTTTGGTGTTATGCGATATTAGTGCAGAATGGTGTGCCCCATGTAAAGTTTTAATGCCAATTATAACCAAGGTAGCAGAAAGTTATAATGGTCGTTTTCTACTGGCAACAGTCGATGCCGATGAAAATATGCGGATTGCCGGGCGTTTTAAAGTAAGAGGATTTCCAACTGTTATTGCTTTTGTTGATGGTGCAGAGGTTGATCGTTTTCATAGCTCACAACGCGAACCTTTTATTCGTGAATTTATTGATAAGCATATTTTTTAGCCGCCTACTAATCTTTTATTTTTAACATGAAATTCTCTTACTAAAAATGAATTAATTAGGTCTGATTAAAATAATTGTCCAAATAGGTATCAAAACTCAGTTTATCACTTTCTTCTATTTCAATTTGTTTATCTAGGGAATCTTTGGCCAATTTAGTAAAAAAGTGATTTTCGGTATCACTCAAAGAAATATTTTTAAAGTAATGTTGATGTAATTTGGACATACGACTGGCAAAACGATGGAAGCTATCTTCATTTTCTCTCATTTCATCCAACATTCTAGCCGAAGGAGTTTGACTGGGATCATTGATTTTGCCAATTTGTCGCTTTAAAGAATTGGTATAGGGTTCTCCCTCTTCTTTAAGATCAAGAATCTCGCAAAGGGCATACATATTGTCACAAATTTCATTTGCCCAGTCTTTTAAAAAAACATCTTCGTCATTAAAGCGTAATTTAAGTCCCGGCAAGCGTCCTCTGTGGGCAACTAACATTTCATTATGATCGAGTTCGTAGCGTTTATCTAATCTAAAAATTTCACTTTCATGCAATAAACAAAATATTAAAAAGGCTTCCAAAAAGTACAACTGACTATCATTGACACCCAAGGGATCGTAAGCATTGACATCCAACGACCTCAATTCAACATATTTAACCCCTCTTTTTTGCAGGGCAAGAGTCGGTTTTTCGTTATTATTGAGTAATTGCTTAGGACGAATGGTCGAATAATATTCATTTTCGATTTGCAGAATATTGGTATTGAGTTGAATATATTCTCCATCTTTTTTAACGCCCATTTGTTCATATTCTTTAACTGAAGTTTGTATCGCGAACGTCAAGCTTTGGACATAGGCTTCCACGTCTTTATAACAGGCCTTAATCCCTATTTCATTTTCTTTATTGTTTTGATATCCGATATCTCCCATGCGCAGTGAAGTTGCATAAGGTTGATATAGAGTTCCCTTATCAAACTCATCCAAAGTACTGGTTTTATTTCCTAAAAATGATTTACAAACGGTGGGTGATGCCCCAAATAAATAGGGGACCAGCCAACCAAAGCGCTGTAAATTCCGAATCAATCCGAAATAACTGTCAGAAATAAAATCTTGCCGATGTAGTTCAGTTTTTTCAATCCCTTTATAAAAATCCCAAAACTCATCAGATAAAGAAAAATTAAAATGTACCCCGGCTATTACCTGCATTTCACGTCCATATCGAAGCCCCAAGCCATTTCGATACACAGACTTCATTTTACCTGCATTCGACTTGCCATATTGAGCTATCGGTATACTGGTTTCACCTGCAATAATACAAGGCATACTGGTGGCCCATAAAATTTCATTATCAAGATTTTGATAAACATATTTTTGGGCATTTTTTAAAAAATTAAGTGCCTGGGGAATGCTATTATGCGGAGGTGTGATTAGCTCTAATAAAGCTTCAGAATAATCGGTGGTAATATAAGGATTAGTGAGCGCTGCACCTAAAGCGACGGGATGGGCAGTTTGAGAAATTCGCCCTTCCCGGTTTACTCTTAAACTTTCTTTTTCTAAGCCAATTAGATTATTTTTAAAAAGATGCTGTGGCTCATTTTGGGAAAGAAGATTAAGACGTTGATAATATTTTTTATACAAAAAGATTTCCTATCACTTTATTGATATAAAGTACTTTGTTTGTAGTGAGCTAACGTATGTCGAATCAAAACCATGATTACCGCAGAAATTGGTAATGCGACTAATACCCCAACAAATCCAAATAATTGTCCTCCTGCCATTATAGCAAAAATAACGGCAACAGGATGTAAACCAATTTTATCTCCTACCAATAATGGCGTAAGTAGCATACTTTCAACCATCTGTCCCAGCATAAAAACTAGGCTAATTGGTATAAATAAAGAAAGATCTTGAAACTGCATTATTGATGCAATTATGGCAGCCGAGAAACCGACGATAAAACCAAGGTAAGGTACAAAACTAACAGTCCCCGCTAACATGCCTATTAGCAGAGAAAAATTCAAGTCGATTATCCATAATCCGATTGAGTACATAGTCCCTAAGGCGACCATCACTGATAATTGACCACGAATAAATGCTGACAAAACTTCATCAGACTGTGTGACTAATTCGGTAACTTTTCCCTCTATACGGCGGGGTAATAAATTTCGAATATTCTCGACCAAAATATCCCAATCGCGTAAAAGGTAAAATCCTATCACGGGGACAAGTACTAGATTTGTCAAAAATAATATTAATGCCATGCTTGATTCTGATAAGGACGCAATCAATTTTCCTGCCAGTCCGCCAACACTAACCCAATATTTACTGATAGCTTGTTTTAATATGGATAAGTCAAAAGCTTCATTTTCTAAACCAATTTGTTTTAATAAAGTCGGTAAAATATCATTTTGAATAAAGTCGATATAAGTTGGTAAGACCTGTATAAGCCCCTGTAATTGTTTTTGTAATAAGGGGAATAAAAACAACAAAATAATAAATAGAATTAAGGCAAAAATAACAAATAAGCAAGCCACAGCCATGGTACGGGAAAGTTTCCAGCTTTCCAATTTATCTACAAAGGGATCACCAATATAGGCTATAGTAGCCGCGATAATAAAGGGAGATAAAATAGGAGAAAGCAAATAGAGCAGCCAAAACCCTGTCACGGCAGAAATAACGACTAACCATTTATTGGATTCTAACATTGCTAATTTACAAGCCAGTATTCAACATCAGGAACTGGTAATGGGACCCTTTTTTCATCTTCATGAGCTTCGCTTGATATTTCATTACCTGATATGTTTTTTTCCGTATTTTTAGAAAGGGATTGTTGGTTATTTTCTGGATTTTTTATTGAATTGCTTTTTGTAGAAGATTGGTTTTTACTCACTTGGAGGTTGGGTTCATCTAAAATTACCGGAGTAAAATCCAGTGGTTCAGCATTATTTTCTTTGGGACTGGATTCAACTTTTTGTAATATATTGCCCAAATTTAAAGTTTGTAATAGATGTTTTTCATTGCTGTGATATTCAATATCATATAATAAGGTATCACGCTGAGTTGCCACAAGAGTCGATTTTTTGATGGCAGGTAACTTTGCCAAGTAATTTTCAACCTTATAAAATCCTTTAAAATCCACCACGTTATTGATCTGAACTATTAAACTATTTTCTTTATTATCTACGACTTGAATGGAAAAACGTGAGGCAAGATTGTTGGCTAAACGATCAATACCTCGAGCCAACAACACATTTAGGTTTTCATTTTTGACTTGCCAATTAGTATTTTCACCTAAGATATATAGGCTCCAATTTCCTATCCATAAGCCACTAGGCTCTTGGAAAATCCGAACCGCCAATACGGCTTGGGTATGATAACGCTGAGATGCCGCAAGAATGGCATCGGAAAAGTTACCCCATAAATCTCCAATGGTTAGACGATTTTTGTCTTCCAAGTCACCAAAGGGTATGGTTAAAGGAATTCCTCTAATTTCAGCTTGCTTTTTTATCGTATCGAAAGGTTGTTTCGATAAAGCCGGAGTCAATATATTACGCTGTCGATTTTCTTCAATCGACAACCAGATCAGGGTGTTTGGCCTTAGACTATCCCAGACCGGAAGACCATATTCATTCAATAGCTGATTTGTTGCTTGTTTATTAAAATGTACCCAGAATACTTTTTGAGTTGGGAGGGCTTTTTCAATAGTGTTTTCAGAATCATTTCCAGGTTGTTGAGCTGGTATATTTTTAATCTCTCCAGTTTTCTGATTAGTATCATTAACCTCGTCTATATTTTCTTTTTCCGCATCCAAATTTGTTGCTGTTTTAACGACAATATTTTCATAGCCAAATTTTTGCACCAAGTTTTCTGCATTTGCAATTAATTTTTTTGAATCTTCAATAGCTAAGAATTCTCTTGAACCAGTTACCTTATATAAAACATTTATAAAAGCTTTCTCGATCAGAAGCGCTTGATTAGGTTGTTCATTTATCATGGACTCCGCATCATTTGACACTTCGATTACTACCCGAGATTCATAAAGGTTTTTTATATTTTCTGCTATCACTGTTGAGTTAAAAAGCGCCAGTAAACCAAAAAGAAAAGATAAAAGTACAAAAAAACGTATTTTGCCTTGCATTAGTTATAGTTACCTTATTTTTGTTCTGCTTGGCATTGAGCGCATACACCATAGATATACAAGCTATGATCCGTCATTTTAAATTTATGATCCTTTGCGACTTTACGTTGAGTTTTTTCGATTATTTCATCAAAAAATTCATCAACATTTCCACATTCTGTGCAGACCAAATGATCATGATGTTCACCTCGATTCAATTCAAAAATCGAATGTAAACCATCAAAGTGATGACGAGTCACTAATCCCGCTTCTTCAAATTGAGTCAAAACACGATACACAGTTGCCAATCCGACATCATCACCTTGGCTTAATAACAACTTATAAACCTCTTCGGCGCTCAAATGTTTTTCAGTATCTATGTTTTCTAATAACTCTAAAATTTTGATACGAGGTAGAGTTGATTTTAGACCAGCTTTCTTTAAATTCGTATTCTTCACATTGACTCCAAATTAAAATAAAAATTCCTTCAATTTTCTTTTGTGCTGTTGTATTGTATCATTTCATTTTACTAAGAAAAACAGAATTTCTAAATGCTAAACAAAACTCTACTAGTTATCTCCCTCTTTTCATTTATATTATTAAACGGTTGCACGACCTTTCGAGTACATAAAATAAGTATTCAGCAAGGAAATATTATTGAGCAGGAAAAAGTAAATCAGCTCAAACCAGGAATGCGAAAAGACCAGGTTCAGTTTGTATTAGGAACTCCTATTTTAAAGGATATGTATCATAAAAACCGTTGGGACTATATTTATACCTTTAAACCTGGCTACGGACCATTAGAGAAAAAACGTTTAAGCGTATATTTTAAAGAAGATGCTTTGGTTAATATTGTTGGTGATTTGCATCCTCAAGCAGATACAAATCAAAAGCAAAAAATTGCAGAAGTGTTAGTCGTACCTCTTGGAGAATATCAAGCTGCAAAAAATGATAAAAAATGGTATCAGGGTTGGTTTAATAACTTAAAATGGTGGGAAGATGATAAACCTGCTAAAGCGAATAAGCCTACACCAGGGGAACCAGAACCCGGTCAAAATGATCCTAATATTAACTTTCCCAAAAGCGAGAAAAATATCAAATAGCAACTGAATTAAACACCAGACAATGACTAAATATCATTGTCTTTTTTTCGCTTCTTAAACACTTATGCAATACTATTCAGGAGCTTGTGACTCAGCAAAGCGGATAGCTTCTAACTTCCAATCATCAGTTTGTTTATTTATGGTAAGCTTTAGACAAGCACTCCCCCCATGGGTACGCGTATATCCTGCAGCACCTGGGTTAACAACCCATGTCGATTGGTCCGAATCATCGATTATTTGTTTATGCGTATGTCCATAAACAATCATTCGAGACTCATTGTGTGTCTTTCTTAGATCATCATGAGAAGGTTTCATCATATCGTGCTCATGCCCATGTTCTATTGTCAGTTTTCCACCGGGTAATTCAAGTTGAATCGTTTCTGGAAGATTTTTAACCACAGGCCAATCTTTGACTTCCCAGAGATAAGGTTTATCATTGTTTCCACTCACGGCTATGATATGAGATAACTTTGGCTGCAGAGCATTTAACACTGCCATATTACCAATATCTCCAGCATGGATAGCAATATCACAGGTTTTTACAAATTCTACAACTGAATCATCAATATCTGAATGAGTATCTGACACAATCGCAATTTCTAAGGAATCATGATCTCTAAAATCTTGTTTTTCATTCAATAACATATTGTCCATCATATCTCTAATCATTTGCTTGTAATAAAATTAAGTAGAATGCTTTAAAAAGAGGTCCTATTTTATACAATAAATAGGAGAAGGGAAAATAAAATTAATTTATCGAGGAAAATTTTAATTAGAGGTTTAAACCTAAAAAACGCAGTCGCCTTCTACTGCGGCCCCAGCTAGTCGGCCACCATAAGCACTAAATCTTACGACTCCATGGATGGAGGAGGTAGAGCGAAGCATGGAGCCAGAGCCGAAGGATTTTCTGGAACATTTGGGGGCGGCCGGCCAGGCTTCACCCGTAGAGTGACTACGAATAAAGCTTAGGCAGCCCCACCCAAATAACCCATAAAATCCTTAATCTTGGGCACTTAAGTCAACCTCGCTACGAAGTCAACTGATTTTTCTAGGTTGATAACTAAACGCCTATACTAGACGATCTAGTCATCAATGATTTTTCTCCCTAATTAGAAACTGATAATTGAAAAATTATGTAGTTCCTAGCCATTATCTAAGGCAGAAAAAATTTGGTCGCGAATATCGTCAACCGAGCCGACACCTTCGATGTGAGCATATTTAGGTGCACTATCTCCACCCTCTTTAGCCCATGATGAGTAATAATTAATTAGTGGCTCAGTTTGTTCATGATATACCTCAAGACGTTTTTTCACGGTTTCTTCTTGATCATCTTCACGTTGAATTAGATCTTCACCGGTAACATCATCTTTACCTTCTACCTTGGGTGGATTATAAACAATATGATAGGTTCTACCCGATTCTAAATGAACACGGCGGCCACTCATACGTTTAATAATTTCTTCATCTGCAACGTCTATTTCAACGACGCAGTCAATATTAACACCTTGCTCTTTTAAGGATTCTGCCTGAGCAATAGTTCTAGGAAAGCCATCAAAAAGAAAACCATTAGCACAATCATCTTCAGCTGTTCTTTCTTTAACCAAACCGAGAATAATATCATCAGATACTAAACCACCTGCATCCATTACCTTTTTAGCCTCTAGGCCTAAAGGTGTTCCGGCTTTTACCGCAGCTCTTAACATGTCACCTGTAGAAATTTGGGGAATGTTGTATTTTTCAGTAATGCTTGCTGCCTGAGTACCCTTTCCGGCACCAGGCCCTCCTAACAAAATTATGCGCATAAGTATTGACTCCGTATTTATAATTATCAAATTTTATCGATGATAGTAGAGTCTAGTTTGGTGTTGGATAAATCGTATTGCTTAACCAAACTAAGAATTTACTATATCGATAAATAATATTTTTACGCCAATTAGAATGGGACTTTTCCATAAAAATCAACATATACAAAAAGGAATAGATATTTTTTTATAAGAGAAAAATTAGAAACAAGGCTTATCTGGTGCATTTTGATATTGCTCGACGCCTTGTAAAATTTCACGTTTCGCTTCTTCTACACCTACCCAGCCTTTAATTTTTACCCACTTACCGGCTTCAAGATCTTTATAATGCTCGAAAAAATGAGCCATTGTGTTTAATAAGGTGTCTGGAAGATCACGAAATGAACTCACCTTAGTGTACATCTTCGTTAAACTATCGACCGGCACGGCCAATACTTTGGCATCTAAACCGGCTTCATCTTCCATCTGCAACATACCAATAGGCCTACATGAAATCACCGAACCAAATTTAAGCGGTAAAGGTGTAACAACCAATACGTCAACAGCATCGCCATCATCTGATAAGGTATGAGGAATGTACCCGTAGTTACAAGGATAATGCATAGCGGTACCCATAAAGCGATCGACAAACATGGCACCCGTTTCCTTGTCAACTTCATATTTTACCGGATCACTATGCGCTCCGATTTCAATAATAACATTGACCTGATTGGGGACATCTTTACCCGTTCCTACTCTATCTAAATTCATATATTAAGCCTATTAAAATTAAATCTTAACCTAGTGAATAATTTATTCTCCAGGTCTAAACCAAATTGGGTATTATCCATATATAACTAGAGATATACAACCTAAATTAATAAATTTTATACAAATAATTTGATTTAAAAAGCATATATTTAGTGTGTTTTATATCAAAATTTGTAATTCAATCGATAAATGGGAAGCTATTAGGAATTTTTTTGGGGGGAAAATGAGATTATAAGCGTTTAAGTGAAATTTTCAATGTGGTATATAGCGGCTTGAAGCTTCCTTGCTCAAGCTCTATTATATAACGATGTTGATATATCAAAGTTTATATATCAAAAACTTGTACCAATTTGTCCAAATTTTTTGATAACAATAGCAACTCATGACTGATTTCATCAATTTTTTGGACATCTTCAGCAGTATTGATGGCTTTGTGATTAATATTAATCATATTATGATTTATGCCTTTGGAAACAACTTCCTGCTCATCTGAAGCAGAATTCATTTGTTTATTTAAAACATTTATCTGCTCAATTTTCTCCGCGATATCTCTAAGAGCAGTAGACGCTTGTTTTACGTGCATCACACCTTGAGTTGCCGATTCTTGAGATTTCCCCATGACCTCTACCGACTCTTTAGTACCCTTTTGTAAGGACTCTATCATCCCCTGTATTTCTTCTGTAGCTTCTTGAGTTTTTGAAGCTAAAGCCCTTACTTCATCAGCAACAACCGCGAACCCTCTTCCCTGCTCACCAGCTCTAGCAGCTTCTATTGCAGCATTTAGTGCCAGCAAGTTAGTTTGTTCGGCAATGCCTCGAATAACATCCACTACCGTAGATACCTGAGTACTTTTTTCATCAAGCATCTGCGTCACTGCAGAAGCCTGTTCGATTTCTGATTTTAAATCTTGTATGGATCCTATTGCTTGTTCAGCTAATTTAACACCAGATTCAGCTTCTTGATCCGCTAACAGCGAAACATCTACAGTTTCTTGGGCACTATTACGAACACTGGCTACGGTACTTTCCATTTTTTCCATGGATTTTACAACCAGATCAGTTTCTTGCTGTTGAGATACCGCCGAATTTAAGGTATTTTGTGAATGAGACGATATGTTTTGAGCCGATTCATGCAAACGATTAGTAATATCAATAACCTGTTGCACTGATACCGCAAATTTATGTAGCATTTTATTAAAAGCTACTGCAACCGAGCCTATTTCATCTTTCGACATCACATCAACAGCGGTAGACAAGCGTGAGTTTTCTTCAATTACCCGAATTTCATCATGCAAGCGTTTTAGAGGCTTAGAAATTATTTTTCTTAATAGGTATAAAATAATTAATAGCCCCAAACTAAAGACTACAACCAATATGCCCGCTGTTTTTATTAAGTTATTGATAATGGTATTATCCATTTCCTCTAAAGAATAACTGATTCTTACGGCCCCTAAAACGGTATCTTCAGGAACGACATGGCACATTAAACAATTAGTGCCCTTATAATCTTTCTTAGCCAACATCGGAGTCACAATATTTAAAACCCTATTCCCATCTTCCGTCGAGAATTCCACCACAGATTCACCATTTAGACCACGTTGGTCTAAATCGTCTTTAACTCCCTCAGTTTTATGTCCTGCCCCAAATACCTTTTTTATCTCATCCGAACGAATGATTCTCGCATCCAGAATATTAGGATTCGACAATATTTTTTCTCGTAATGCTTCACGGTTATTCATTCCTCCTGTCAACATCATTATATTCAGCGAGTCAAACCACATATCAGCCGCATCCTTGGTTTGTTCTGTGATAACCTTATCCACTAGGTCTTTTTCACTATCCAGTTCAACTAGAATTATAATAATCAAAACAGCTACAAAAATTAGAATGAGCGAAGCATTAACTTTTGTCGCAACACTATATTTAATATCGATGGCTTCCACGATTTCTTCCCATTGTCTAAGACGTATCTCATATATCGACAAGTTGAATTTTAACTTTAACGATTAAAAATGATGATAATATTAGAACCTTGCATTTTTTTATACAAGTTTTACTCATACATTCCATGAATTTTTGGTATATTTAGCGCTTTGCCAAAATTTGGAGACTATCTTGACCCCAATTGAAGAAAAAACTTTAGCTATAGCAGCTATTTTTCAACATTGTATGCAGGTAAGAGAAATTGCTACCACCGGATCAACTCAGAGTGAGAAATTAAAACTAGCTGTTGAGACCATTCTAGAAACTGAGCCAGATTCTACTGAAACATTATTTAAAGGTGCAGAGGGGGTCAAAGATGGTTTAAACCTAATCAAACAACACAATAATGGTAGCAATGAATTAGAAGTGACGCGCTATGTTATTACGGTATTATTTCTAAGCGGAAAACTGCTAAAAAATAAGACCATGTTAGAACAACTATCTAAAGGTATAAAAACCGCAAAAGATCAGGTTGATTTTTTCAGTATTGATCACAATAATATATTTTCTAGTTTAGGTGGTTTATATGGTCAAACAATTAGTACATTAAACCCTAGAATTATGGTGAGTGGTGAACAAATCTACTTAAATACCGCTGAAAATGCTGACCGAATTCGTACCTTGCTATTGGCGGCTATTAGAGCCGGTATTTTATGGCGTCAAATTGGTGGAAGTCGTTGGCAATTATTGTTTCAACGCAAAAAAATAGTAAAAACAGCCACAACCATGCTCGAACAACTACAAAATCTTTAAGGAAAAAATATTTATGAGTTGTCATCAGCAGCTTTCAGAAATAAAACAACTGCTAGAACAAAAAATACTCGGCCAAGAAGAATTGGTCAATAAATTATTAATTGCCTTATTGGCAGATGGGCATATATTAGTTGAAGGAGCCCCAGGCCTTGCAAAAACCAAAGCAATCCGTGAATTGGGTGCCTTAATTGAAGCCGACTTTCATCGGGTACAATTTACCCCTGATCTCTTGCCTGCTGATTTAACCGGAACCGAAATCTATCGACCTCAAGATGGGAGTTTTCATTTCCAACAGGGTCCTTTATTTCATAATCTAGTCTTAGCAGATGAAATTAATCGCGCTCCAGCAAAAGTTCAATCCGCTTTATTAGAAGCTATGGCGGAACGGCAAATTACCGTCGGTCGCGAAACCTATCCCTTGTCAAAATTATTTTTGGTTATGGCAACTCAAAATCCGATTGAGCAGGAGGGAACCTATCCCCTACCAGAAGCGCAATTAGATCGATTTTTAATGCACATTAAAATTGATTATCCCAATACAGACGCGGAGAAATCAATTTTACATTTAAATCGGAAAGAAGCCGCGGAAGAAAATACCCTGGAATTTGAAGATAAAAGCCCACAAATTTTATCACAAGAAAGTATTTTTTTAGCCAGACAAGAAATCTTGGACCTCCACATGTCCGATGAAGTTGAGAATTATCTGATTAGTATTGTCTTGGCTACGCGTAATCCACAACCTTACGACGAACGTTTACAACGTTGGATTAATTATGGAGCTAGCCCAAGAGCTACCATTTCCCTGGATCGATGTGCTCGTGCTTATGCTTGGTTAAATGGCAAAGACTATGTCTCTCCAAGCGATGTACAAGCTGTAGCTGCGGATGTATTACGGCATCGAATTTTGCTCTCATTTGAAGCAGAAGCGGGTGGTATCGATAGTGATCAGTTTATCTCACTTCTCTTGGCCAACATTGCGATACCTTAAATTTATATGGCTATCTGGAATTCATTTTTTAAAGCAGAAAAGAATCATGCAAGAGCAAAGAACTCTAAACACTGTTTAGAGGTTGATTTACAAGAACTCATTGAGTTGCGTTTTAGCTCAAGTGGATTAAATTTTGCCTCAGCATTTTCAAATACCAAAAAAGCTCATTCTGCTTTAGCAGGTGGCCACCTATCCCCATTTAAAGGACGAGGTTTAGATTTTGATGAGGTTCGTCCCTATCAACCCGGCGATGATATTCGTAATATAGATTGGAATGTGACTGCCAGGACCAATCGGGTACATACTAAAATATTCAAAGAAGAACGCGAACGTCCCGTTTTTATTGTGGCTGACTTTTGTCGTAACATGCATTTTGCTACTCGTGGCGTGCTAAAAAGTGTTCAAACAGCCAAGCTCGCAGCCTTATCCGCATGGATTGCTGCTGATGATCATAATCGGGTGGGTGGAGTAATATTTTCTGAATCCAAGCAATTGGAGTTGCGTCCCAAAAGCGGGCATAAAGGCGTACTAAAACTATTTAATCTTTTGTCTAGTCTGCATCAGCAATCTAGTACTGCAATCACAGCTGAAGACTCTCACCTTGAATTTGATCCAGGCTATCTATTTAAGCGTTTGAAACAAGTTATCAAACCCGGCAGTTTAATTATTTTTATTAGTGATTTTGGATTTTTAACGAATAACAATTTACAGCAAATTCAGTATTTGGCCAAACATAATGATTTTATTGCCAGTTTTATTTACGACCCCTTAGAGGTAGAACTTCCTCCTCCGGGCAATTATGCAATCACTACGGGTAGTTCCGAACACCATAAGTTCATAGAAGTGGATACCTCTAACCAAGACTATCGAACTCAATACCGACGTCACTTTATTCAACGAGATGAATTTTTACTGGACAGTTTTAACAAAATAGGGGCTCACTATTTACGTCTAGCTACCAATGAAGATCCCGTTCAAGTCCTGACTCAGTTTCTCGGCCGCGGTTTGAAAAAGACTCGAGTTTCAAAAAATCGATTTTAGGATTAATTAATCATGGTCTCTCCTACTAACTCCGTTGCATCCCATCCTGCCTTGGCTGAGCTTGCGGATATTCATCTGCCTGAAGCGATAAACTATTGGCCTCCTGCCCCTGGATGGTGGATATTAGCCGGACTATTAATATTATTTGTCTATATTAGTTATCGACTAATACGCTCCTTTCTTCAAATAAGACATTATCGAACGGCTTTGCTAGAAGAACTACAACTGGTTCAACGCCATTGGAAAAAGCAACAAAATATTGTTTTAACCGCTGCAAAAATATCCAGTTTATTGCGCCGCTATTGTATTGACCAAAATCAGCGAGATAAAGTCGCTGCAACAAGCCAGCAAGAATGGAGTCATTATTTGGATATACATCTAAAACCATTAGAATTTAGCAAAAAGTATCAAGAGTTAATCATAGAATTGCCATACCAGGATCCGTTAATTAAGTTTGATCTTGAAGAAAATAATATATATTCGAAAAAAATCAACGAATTATTGTTAAAACTTAAAATTATTTTTAAGAAATCTAAAAGACCTAAGAGAATGATTAATGTTTAGTTTTGCCTGGCCCTATCTATTTTTACTGCTGCCCATGCCTTTTATTAGCTGGAAATTTTTACCAAAAGCCACTATCCAACATGAACAAGCTTTGCGGGTCCCTAACCTTAGTGCATTTCAGTTTCATCAAGCCAGCAGACAAAGTAAACGAATTGGTCATCTGAATAGCAACTTGATTTTACTCAGTCTGATTTGGGTGTTGCTACTGACAGCGGCTGCAAAACCTCAGTGGGTAGGTGAAGCCATTAAATTACCGGTCAGCGGTCGAGATCTATTATTGGCAGTAGATTTATCAGGCAGTATGGAACAGGAGGATATGCAGATTAATAATAAAATGTATAATCGCCTTACCGCTACCAAATTAGTATTAAGTCAATTTATTCAGCAACGAAAAGGAGATCGCCTGGGACTGATCCTATTTGCTGATCATGCTTACTTACAAACTCCTTTAACCTACGATAGCAAAACTATAGAAACTATGCTAATTGAGGCTGAACTTGGTTTAGCAGGTAAAAAAACAGCTATTGGAGAAGCCATTGGATTAGCCATAAAACGAATAAAAGATTTACCCAGTGAACAAACGAACTCTCGAGTAATGGTGCTCTTAACTGACGGCGCCAATACTGCTGGTATTGCACCTTTGCAGGTCGCCAAACTGGCAAAACAGATCGGCTTAAAAATCTATACGATTGGTTTTGGGGCCGATGAACTCATTGTCCGGACTATATTTGGCCGAGAAAAAGTTAATCCATCACGAGATTTGGATGAAAAAACTTTAAAGAGCATCGCTGAGATAACGGGCGGTCAATACTATCGCGCCCGTGATACCGAAAGCTTAAAAAATATTTATGCAACCTTGAACAAAATTGAACCTATTGAATCTGACAATAAAACTTTCAGACCAATAAAAGCATTATATTTTTGGCCGCTCGGATTAGCATTTATATTATCTATGTTAATCATGCTCATCTCATTTATTAGAAACAAAACAAATCACTAAATAATTTTTAGAAGCGATGATAGAAAACTTTCATTTTATTCGACCTTTTTGGTTTTTGGCATGTATCCCAGTTGCAATCGCCATTTTTGTACTTTTGCGTCACAAAACCTATTCGCAGAATTGGGTAAACTTTTGTGATAAAGTTTTGTTAGAACACTTAAGTGTTCGCAGTGGTATTAAACAAAAACAATACCCCATATTATTTTTAGCACTGGCTTGGTTTATCACTATTTTTGCTCTGGCTGGTCCTAGTTGGCAAAAAATCGAAACGCCTTTATTTTCTAGCAAGAATTCGTTGGTTATTGTTTTAGATTTATCTCAATCAATGAATGCACAAGACTTAAAACCAAGTCGCTTATCACGAGCCAGACATAAACTTACGGATATTTTGTCCCAAAGAGTTGAAGGACAAACCGCTCTAATCGTCTATTCCGGAGATTCTCATATTGTTTCTCCTTTAACGGCAGATAGTAAAACTATTCTTTCCATGGTTCCTATCTTAAATTCTAATTTAATGCCAGTTCCTGGCAGCAATTTGACCCTCGCTATTAGTTCAGCAATCGATTTGTTTAAAAATGCCGGAGAACAAACCGGTAATATTTTATTATTTACTGATGGCATCGATCCCAACAATTATCAACGTGTTCTTGACACAGCAAAAAAAGCGAGGCAATCCGGTTATAAATTATCAATTATAGGTGTTGGCAGCAATGACGGCGCCCCAATCCCATCTCCCGAAAAAGGTGGCTACTTAAAAGATAGTCAAGGGAATATTTTTGTAAGCCGCTTGGAAACTCAAAAACTAACCGAACTAGCACGTGTAGGTGGAGGAAAATATCATAGAATTAGTGTATCGGATCGAGATATTGAAGCAGTCTTAAAACATTCAAAGACTAATCAATACGATAAAATCGAAGAGAATCCTGAACAACAATTTAAACAAGATAAATGGCAAGATGAAGGCGTATATCTGGTATTCATACTTATACCTATTGCATTACTAGCCTTTAGGCGTGGCTGGTTATTATTACTTTTCGTTTTTATCCTCCCGATTCCACAAACTTCTTATGCCCTGAGCTGGGACGATCTTTGGTTACGAGCCGATCAACAGGGTCAAAAGGCCTTTAAACAAGGATTGCATGAGCAAGCTGCAAAAAAATTTAAAGATAATAATTGGCAAGGAAGTGCCTATTATAAAGCCGGTCAATACGATAAAGCTTTGGAAGCATTTAGCCGTTCAAATGATATAGAATCAATTTATAACAAAGGTAACACCTTGGCCCAGTTAAATCGGTTTGACGAAGCACTTGAGGCTTATCAGGAAGTTCTGAAAAAGAATCCAAAACATAAAGATAGTTTAAAGAATAAGGGAATTATCGAAAAAATAAAAGAACAACAAAATAAATCAGACCAGCAACGGGGTGATAATTCTAAAGATCAAAAAGATTCTCAACAAGGGGACCAACCTAACGAGCAAAAAGACTCCAAACAAGGGGACCAATCTAACGAACAAGAAGATTCTGAACAAGGGGATAAACAGCAAGAGCAGAATCAGCAATCAACACAACAAAATGAAAATAAACAACAACAAAATTCAAATGATCAATCGGAGCAACATGAACAAGAAAAAAGCTCACAACAAAAAGAGTCCCAAAACAATTCCGAAAATGATCAACAGCAGAGCAAAAATATAGAACAAGATGAGGATTCCGATGAAAATAATAAAGAGGAAAATCAGCCAATTAACACACAATTCTCTAAGCTTTCAGAAGAAGAACAACAATCAATGAAACAATATTTGCAACAAATACCCGATGACCCAAGTTATTTGTTAAAGCGTAAATTTTATTTAAATTCTAGACGAAATCCTCAGCAACAACAGGAAACAACCCCATGGTAAGGTTTTATTTTGTATATATAACTTTCGTTCTAATTATGGCAACGTCAAGTTTAGCAATCGCTAAACTCAAAGTTACTGCCGATCGAACCGTGTTAACTGCCAATGAAAGTCTGACTTTAGTGATTGAATCGGACCAAAATAATGATCGCCCTGATTTGTCCGTTTTAGAAAAAGACTTTGATATTATGTCTCAAAATCATAGCCAAAACTTTAGTATTATTAATGGAAAATCCTCCCGAAAAAATACCTGGACTGTTTTATTAATGCCAAAAACAGTTGGTGAAGTGACTGTCCCGCCGATTAAATTTGGAGATGAAATAAGTCAGCCAATCCATTTAGTCATTCATAAATCAGTTAATCCTTTAAAAAATCCTAATGCTAAAGACTCAGCAAATCAGGACGTATTTATCAATATTGCATTAACTCCCCCAGACAAAGTCTATGTCCAGCAACAATTAACGTTAAGTATTCAGATATTTACCAGAATACAATTGTCTAATTTATCCCTAAGTACAATTAATATTGATAATGTATTATTGGAACAAATTGGCGAAGATAAACAATTTACAAAAATTATTAATCAACAAACCTATCAAGTAATAGAACGGAACTATGCCCTATTTCCTCAGAAAAGTGGTCCGTTAACAATCCCCGGATTACGCTTTGAAGCAATGACTGTTGGAAAAAGAAGTTCAAATTGGCCATTTTTTTCTAATCAAGGCAAAGCCATACGGCGTCAAAGTGATCCTCTTAAAATAGAAGTCATGCCTAAACCAGCCAATTTTAAAGGGAAAAATTGGCTCCCCGCCGAAAGTATTCAAATCAGTAGTCAGAAAACCAAACTCGGTGAATTGAAGGTCGGAGATTCCTTAACCATTACTGATACAATAATGGGACAAGGCGTGTTAGGAAGTTTATTACCGAGTATTCGCTTTCCGGAAATAGATGGTCTCAAACTATATCCCGACAAACCGCAAATAACATCCGATTCATACAATGGCAAGATTATTGGACAACGTGAAGAAAAAATAGCCATTATTCCCACCCAAGCTGGAACGTACCAAATACCGGATAGGAAATTTAGCTGGTGGAACACAACAACCAACCAACTAGAAGAAGAAACGATTCCTGGGTTTAAATTTCAAGTCCTTGCTGCTCAAGTATCGGCAAACCCGACTCAACAAATGTCACTACCCCAAGCAACCGCTCAGAATCAAACATCGACAAAACCAGAAAAGCCAGTGACAACTATTAGTAATAGCGGCTATTCGTCTGTTTTAAATAATCCTTGGTTCTGGAGCACGGTAATTCTAACTGTTTTATATATAATGACCATATTGTTTGTTCTTTTGAGGAACAAATCGCCAAACGAAAAAAATATGCAACCTCAACAAATGACCTATCAAAGTCAAGAAAAACTACTTTTACAAGAGTTGTCCCACAATTGTAAAAACAATTTAACCAAGCCTTCTATGCAATCTTTAATCAAATGGGCCAATCTTTATTTTTATAAAGATAAGGCAAATCGTGGGGAAAAATTTAGTAGCCTTAGCGAAATTATCAAAAAAATTGCCGATCCCAATTTAACCAAAGCAATCAAACAATTAGATGCCGTAATTTATGCCCCCAATCATGCTCAAAACTGGCGGGGTGAAGAATTACTTGATGCTTTAAGACGTTTTATAAAACAGCAACAAACAGCTAAAAAACCCGATGAATATAAACTCCCTCCATTAAATCCAGTCTAAGTTATCAAGTTTTTATTTCATTTCAGGGACTAAGGGCGTATAGCTTTATACCTGTGATACTTGGAAATGCAAGGTTTCGTATTCACTCAAAATACGTCATTCCCGAAGTTTTTTATCGGGAATCTATCAAAAGAAATGGATCCCCGATAAGAGACCTCGGGGATGACGTCAATTATTTTTCATGCAAATTGAAGTAGATTGGGTAATATCTCAGGTTTATTTATATTGGCGTAAATACCACCATTCAAAAAACCGTTTTAGCCAATGGAAGATGCGTAAATTGGGCATCACTATGCTATGTTTCATGGTTCGAGCCACTAACATACCTTTATCTTGACTATCTACAATACATAACAATTCAACCTTAAAGGTCTTATCTACAGGCTTTCCATCAAACTCAGCAAGTAAATTTTGAGCGGCTGCTTCGGCCTGTAAATCAGCCATATGAGCCTGTTTAGGCATCCATTCTGGTCCTGGAAAGCTTCCGGAGTCACCAGCCACATAAACACAAGGCATGTCTTTAACTTGGCAGAATTCATTTGCTACTAATAAACCGCCTTCAGATCGAGGTAGATCGGTATTATTAAACCACTTATTACCCGTCATCCCAGGCATAAATATAATTAAATCTGCGGCAAACTCCCCTCCTTCCGTAACGACTTTATTTTCAGTAAATTGCTTCATTTTGTGGCCTAGATGAGTATCAATGCCGCGTTTTTCCATTTCAGCTAATAGACCTTTGACTGCTTTTGGACCAAGACGTTGTCCAGGACTTTTGGCTGGAGTAAAAAAGATCAGTTTAAACTTTTCCCGGCGCCCTTCTTTGCGTAGCTGGCGATCAATACCAAATAAAAATTCAAACATCGGCCCGCCGCGCATTGCACTCGGTTCTTTTGGATTACCGGCAAATCCCAACGCAATTGTCCCTCCATCCATCTGCCTGAGTCGATCGCGGATTTTTTCCGTAGCAGCAATGCCTTCACAAGGGGTAATAGCATTTTCGATACCAGGTAATTTTTTGATAAACTGACCACCGGAGCAAATAATAAGGCCATCATTTGCAATTTCACCCTCACTAGTTAATAAGGTTCTACCATTGTCTTTTAATCCAACAGCTTCAGCTTTGTGAAACATGACATTCATACGCCGGAAAAAATTATCTAAGGGTATGATTAAATCTTTGGCTTGACGAATACCAGAAGGAATCCAGATGGAGCCTGGAAGATAATGAAATTCAGCTTTAGGACTAACCACTGTAATTTCAAGCTGAGTGTTTTGAGCGCGTAGTTGTTTAATTGCAGTAAGCGCGGCAAACCCACTTCCAACAATAGTTACTTTTTTCATAACTAACTCCAAATATATAACTTTGAATTAACAAGGTTTTTATTTTTATAATAAATTAAAATTCTAATTCATTATAAAAAATAAAAAGCTAATATACCATATGGATTTTAGCTTTAAATTATGACAGAGCAGTTGTCAATTTTAATCTGAGAAATAGACTTATGAACGTAAAAAATGCAAGCATTAAATGGTTGGATACTGGTGAACCGTATTCAACACAATTTGAAGATATCTATTTTTCAATGGATAATGGGCTGGAAGAAAGTGAATATGTTTTTTTAAAACATAACCAATTACCTCAACGTTGGGCAGAGAATAAAAGTTTTAATATTGCTGAACTAGGCTTTGGTAGTGGGCTTAACTTTTTGGCCACTCTTAATTATTGGCACCGACATCAGCCGAGAAATAGTCAATTAAATTATTTTAGTTTTGAAAAATATCCCTTTTCTCAAGCAGATTTCATAAAAATGAAAAATCTTATCAAAAGCCGTTGGCCTCAACTACTTATCGGCTATCAAACTTTGGAGAGTTTATATCCCATAAAAACATCTATACAGCATTTACAATTTTTCGGTGGTAGTATGAATCTTACCATTTACTTTATGGATGCTTTTAGCACACTATCAGATAAACATTTGATTCAAGGAAGCAAAAATATTGATGCCTGGTATTTAGATGGTTTTGATCCTTGTAAAAATGAACAATTATGGAATCAAAGTGTTTATCAACAGATTCAATTCCATAGTCGAGCAAATTCTACCTTTAGCACTTATACGGCTGCCGGTCATGTGCGTCGGGGGTTAATGCAAGCAGGATTTAAAGTCAGTAAAGTCAAGGGGTTTGGAAAAAAAAGGGAGATGCTAACTGGCGTTTTATTGTAACCCTAAATTAATCAAGGTAATAAACTGCCATCCCAATTTTCCAGAAATGTGCAAAATTCTGAGCCAGAAATTGGCTTGCTAATATAGTATCCCTGAAAAATCGAACACCCTTCCCGACTAAGGTGAGATAAAACTATTTTATCTTCTATCCCTTCAGCGACTGTTACCATTTTTAAGTGCTTAGCCATAGAAATAATTGTCGAGACAATTGCCTTGTCATTTGGATCTTTACTGGCATCTCGAACAAAAGATTGGTCAATTTTTAATACATCCAAGGGTAAATTTTTTAAATAAGATAAGGAGGAATAACCGGTACCAAAATCATCCATCGCCAGCCGTACTCCCATTTCCTTGAGCTGGTTCATTTTTTCAATCGTATCAGCGACATCAGCAATAACAATACCTTCAGTAATTTCTAGCTCTAGTTCGGCCGGCTCCATTTGATAATAAATTAACGTATTTTTTACAAATTGAACAAAATTACTATCTCTAAACTGCTTCGGGCTAATATTTACTGCAATGTGTTGGATATTTTTCTTATTATTAACACTACCAATTCGAGCTTTATTTTGCCACACCTTAAATTGACGACAAGATTCTTGGACTACCCATTCACCAATATCAATTATAATGCCAGTTTCTTCAGCAACCGGAATAAAATCCGCGGGAGAAATTATTTTATCATCTTTAACCCAACGCACTAATGATTCACAGGCCAAGACTTCACCACTCTTAGCCACTTGAGGCTGATAAACTAAGCAAAGCTCTCCATTGGTTACAGCCATACGGAGATTTTTTTCCAAGTGTAAGCGATTATCAGCGGCTAATTGCATTTCCTCAGTAAAAAACCGAACATCATTACGTCCTGCCGCTTTGGCATGGTACATCGCTGTATCGGCATTTTGGATAATTTTCTGACTCTCATCTCCCGGACGCGGGAAAATAACCACCCCTATACTAGGCGAAGTGTGTAACTCATTACCACGAATATGATAACTAGTGGATAATTTTTCACGTAAACTATCCGCAATAAGTTGGCCTTTTACTGCGGCTTGTTCCATATTCGCATCAAGTTCGGACAAAACGATAACAAACTCATCACCACCAATTCTTGCCGCCATGTCTTCAAGGCGAATTCTATGCGTTATTCGATTTGCCACTTCAATCAATAATTCGTCTCCCACACCATGCCCAAGCGAATCATTAATATATTTAAAATTATCCAAATCCATAAATAACAGAGCATTATAAAATTTATGCCGTCTAGCTCTGGAGATATCTTGATTTAGTCTTTCAGTCAACATCCGCCGATTTGGTAACGCGGTTAATGAATCATAAAAGGCTTGTTTTTTGATTTGTTTTTCGATCAGTTTATGTTCACTAACATCGATTAAATATCCATGAAAAAAACTAATTTGTCCGCTTTCTTCGCGGACTACTGTGGTAAAATCATTAACCCAACGAATCCCACCCTGTCCATCAATAATGCGATACTCTTGTTCAAAATGATCGGTATCATTTTCAATATTAATCTGAATATGATCTTTATAACCACGAACATCGTCAGCATGGATAAAATCCATAAATTGAAAATGATTATTAACGATATCTTCTGAGCGGTAAAAAAACTGTTCATATAGATTAGGAGAAACATATTCAACCGGAAATTTTTCTCGGTAGCCTAATTTAAAGACAACAGAAGGACCGGCTTCAAATAGTTTTTTCTGTTGAGCCAGCTCTCTTACCGCCAATCGTTTCTGCTCTACCTGTTTTTTAAGCGCTTCTTCCCTAACCACAGACGGACTGACGTCATTGATGAATATGGCACAATAATCACGCTGTCCCGATAAATTAATAGGGGTTATATGAATAGCCTGAAAAATTCGGTCAGTAGGTTTTAAGTCATGAGTTTTGGACAGTTTTATGGGATTATAAAAAGGAAATGGATGCCGGTTTAAAGCATTTGAAATAATTGCCGGAAATCCATTATCTAAGGCATTAGCGATAGCCTCATAAACTCGGCTATTATTTAATTCAGGAAAAATTTGTAAGAATTTTTGTTGCGGAAGTTCGGAGTTAAGATTGGGACAGCTATCGACAATCCATTTATTCACAAAAATAACATTTTCATCTTTATCCAGTAGTATCAAGCCATTATTAAGGCTGCTGAGTAACTTTTCAATTAAGTCAGAAGCCTCCAAGAAGATATTATAAGCTGACATTACGCGACCTTAAATCATCCCTGAAAGCATTTCTTGTAAGCTTTGTTGTAATTTTTGCAAAGAAAAAGGCCCTAAAATAAAGGCCATATAACCCGTAACTTCACTTTGACTTAAGGTCATATCAATTGTAATGAGTAAAACGACATCACTATCAGCGGTCAAATAACCTTTGATTAAACGCTCCGGTGTATCCAGGAAAAAATGCGGAAGCTCAACCGTAATCGTTTTACGCATCGAATTTGAAATAGCTCCAATACAAGCATTTAGAACAATATTTCCGATCTCAGTCAAAGCTTCTTGCTGCATCTCGGCTATTAATTCATCAGATAAATGCTCTCCGAGCATTTGTCGCACCACTTCCATACTACTTTTTTCTGGAAATAATAATAAAGATTGTGCATCAAATGGACCGTGCATTTTTTGCCCCACGGCACAAATTTGAGAATTATCCCCCAAATATTCTTCCATTTCGTCATGGCCGACAAATTTGACATGTGGAACAGAAAGCTTAACTTCTTGGCTGACCATTTTGCTTAGAGAGTTTGCCGCCCGTCCAACTCCTAGATTAAATAACTCCCCCAATAAATCTTCTTCTAGTTCAGAAAGTTCTGGTTTTTTATCCACTGAAATATTCCGTCATTTTTTTTATTACGTCTTCTGTTATCGGCTTGTGAAAACACGCTGCACCAACTCGCATAGCCTTTTTAATAATATCTTCTTGAATATTGGCAGTTAAAAGTGCCATGGCTTTAGTCGGATTATTTGGTAGTAGCCTTTCAACTAACTCCAAACCATCCATTTCAGGCATATTGACATCAATCGAAAAAAAATCGATTTCATTGTCATTGGTTATATCCAATGCTTCATATCCACCTTCAGCTTCTAAAATATTCCAATTTGGATGTAAAGCCTTAATTTGCGCCTTTATCATCATTCGGGATACTTTGCTGTCATCAACAATCAAAACAGTCGGTTGTTTATCTGACATTAAATTCTCTCTATAGGGTTTTGGTTTATTTGATATGGCAAGTATATGTAAGCCATATGCAGTTTACAAGGCTATTTATCTTATGTGAATAGTTACAAAGTTTTTTATAAAATTGAATTGAACCATTCTATACCCAATCCACCTGAATCATGCATTTTCAGGTGGATTGGGTATAAGCTAACATACTAAAATCTATCTATTATCCGCAACTTTAAGTTTAATATTATATTAATATGTAGTAAAATTCGCATATTCAATTTTTTTGGCGAAATTTAGAGGATATTTTATGACAATAGAAAAAGCCCTTATGATTATGGGGGGAAGTATGGTAATTCTATCCGCCCTACTTTCTAAATATCATGATCCTTTATGGATATGGCTAACAGTTTTTGTAGGTTTTAATATGATACAAAGTTCCTTCACCGGATTTTGTCCACCTGCTATGTTAATGAAAAAAATGGGTGTAAAAAGTGAAGCACAAAAAGCAATGGAGAAAACTAGCTAATTAGGCAGTTTAATAGCTACCAGGCTAAATAAATTCTTTGCAATCGTATCGGTATTTAATTGACAACATTAAGAGTTATAATTATGAATATAAACAATCATATAAAAGTAACATCTCCAAAGAAAAACAAAGGATCTTCGGATACCTTTTATCTCGGTTTTATTTTTATACTTATCATCGGCGGCGGTTATTATATTTATGATGATATGCAAAAAAATGCTCAACTTTCTCCAACCTCTAACGACATGGCAGTAGGAACTACAACAAATACAGCCACCAGCAAAAGCGATACTGTTTCAGTTATTCCAGCAGCTATCGTCAAAGCACCTGAGGAAAACATAACTAACCCAGAGAAACCAGAAACAAACGCGAACAAAGAAATAATTTCTGAACCAGTTAAAGATAAAATTGAAACAACATCAACCACAGAAGCAAAACCTGTAGAAAAATCAGCTCCTAAAGCTACGGAAAAACCTGCTGAAAAAGTTGAAGAGGTAGTTACAGAAACTAAACAAGAAACGCCAGCTCCTGTTGTGGCTAAATTAGAAGAAAAGGTAGAACCAAAAGCTGATAGCAAAGTTGAAAAAAGTACTCCGGTAACTGCGACTAGCGAAGTGGCGGCAAAAGAATCTTCTGTTGTTGAGCCTGTTTCTGCTCCCAAAGTTGTAGTCGAAGAAAAATCCCAGCAAGAGCTTCCTACGCCCAAAGAAAATCAAGTTTCAGCAGTTAGTGAACCAATAGATAATCGTCACCCTATGTACTCTCAACCAGGATTTATGCCTCCTCCACAAGCATTTGTGCCCCCAAGAGCCCGAATGTATATGCCTGAGCCTAATTTTAGAGAGTTTAATAATGCTCCTGAAAACTACATGCCTCGACCATATTATAATAACCGTAACTACTCCAATGAACGTCAATATGGCTCTCAGCAATATAATGCTCCTCAATACAACCAACGTGCCTATCGCGACCGTGGTAACTATCGACAAAATCCTTACTATGGATACTAATTTATCGTCTTTAATTTAAGTGCTATAATTTACTAAACCAGTGTTCCCAGTTGTTTTCAACTGGGAAGCCTCTTCCCTACCCATATTTCTTTGAGGTGCAACATGCCTTATTTTGTATATAAAATTTCCCCTACTGTCGCAAATTTAGTTAAACCAACGGAACAATTAGCAGAATTTGATAGTTATAAAGAAGCACGTAACCATGCCCGTGATTTACGAGAACAAAATACTCAAGCCGATGGCGAAATTTATAAAGTTATTTTTGCCGAAAATGCATTAGATGCCGAAGAAAAACTGGCCGAAGTTAGAGAAGCGCCAATCCTTGCTGAATGGGAAAAATAAAGCATAAAAAATGAATGAAGATCAATACCGAAAAACCTACCACGAAGTTAATCAACAGCGTTGCGCTTTTGAAAAATTAATATTGCTTCACTATGGAAACTGTCAGTATGCGGAAAAACTTTTGTTGGCAGAACGTGAAGCCTATGCTTGCCAATCTGAGCAGGCGCAAAAACAATGTTTGATCTTGTTGGAACAATTGCGCAAGAATGCTCGTTTTTCTCTACACCAGACTCAGCTGGACGGACCTCTTCCACATGGCCAGGCCATAAAAATTCAGGCTGGAGGTATATTTGGCCTGCAACAAGCAATCAAGCACGAGGATACGGCAAATATCAGCAATTTAATTGATAAAAACCTGAAATTTGATAATGATAAAGCCAGGCCGATCGAAAATATTTATCAAGTTATCCGGCTGGCTTTAAGCAAATTTGGAGATTTTTCAGCACTTCCCTATAGTGAAATTGTAAAATCCATTTTGCACTTTGAGTTACCCAAGCGAACTAAACGCAAAAAAAATTAGTTTTTCTTACTTTTCTGAAAACTTACGGTCTGACTTTCTGGTTTCTCATCTACAAATCGGGGCTTAAACTGATTTTCTACCCCCTTTTCTTCTAGTAGCTCCTTCTCACGAGTTGCAATTAATCCCAAACACATTCGAATATCTTGCACTGTAGCTTCGGTTAAAGCATGAGTTTCACCTGGCTGTGGGGTCGTATCCTTGATGATATTAGCCAATGTTTTTCGCATTACTACCATTACTTTTTGTTCTTTAGATAAACTTTCAAAATCCATAATTTTTTCTCTATGTATTAGCTCCGACGTCCCATTGCACTTTGAAATAAATTACTACTCTCGCTATTGGGTTGGAACCATTTTAATTGTTCGTGTAGGGTAACCACGCTACCAACAATAATTAAAGTGGGTGGTTTTACCTGCTCACGTTCGACTATTTCATGTAAATTGGATAAAGTACCGACATGGACTCTTTGGTTTTGTGTTGTGCCCTGTTCAACCAAAGCAGCAGGTGTATCCTTACTCAAACCATTGGCCATAAGCTCTTTGCCAATCACTTTTACTGCTTGTAAGCCCATATAGAAGACAATAGTTTGGTGAGGATGAGCAAGCGCTTTCCAGTTAAGGTTGACCGTACCATCTTTTAAATGACCGGTTACAAACACACAAGATTGAGCATGATCCCGATGAGTTAACGGAATTCCACCATAGGTGGAACAACCGGTTGCTGCCGTAATTCCCGGTACAACCTGAAAATCAACATTATTTTCTCTCAGGGTTTCTATTTCTTCACCGCCGCGACCAAAAATAAATGGGTCACCACCTTTTAAACGTAAGACACGTTTACCTTCTTGAGCCAGGCGAACTAAAAGTTGGTTTATATTTTCTTGTGGCATTGCATGATTATTTCGTTCCTTACCAACGTATATTAACTCGGCATCACGTCTTACCATATCCAGAATCCCTTGCGATACCAGTCGATCATATACTGCCACGTCAGCTCGCTGCATTAACCGCAATGCCCTGAAGGTTAATAAGTCAGGATCTCCTGGTCCCGAACCCACTAAATAGACTTCGCCTTTTTCCTCTTTATCTGCTGCTTTATCTAGTTCATCCTGTAAAGCTCGCTTAGCTGCATGTTCATTACCTGCAAACATTAATTCAGTGATTTTTCCTTCCAGAATACGTTCCCAAAAATAACGGCGCTCACGAGTGGTTTGAAATTTAGCGATAACTTGACTTCTAAAGCCTTCAACCAGACGAGCCAAATTGCCAAATGCTGCCGGAATATAACTTTCTAATCGGGTTCTTAATAAGCGCGCCAAAACAGGAGAAGTTCCCCCGGTAGAAATCGCAATTTGAATCGGAGAACGATCAATAATTGACGGCATAATAAAACCACAAAGGTCAGGAGAATCAACCACATTAACGGGTATCCCTTTATTACAGGACAAGCTTGATATTGTTTTATTGATAGCCTTATCGTTGGTAGCAGCAATGACCAAAACATTGCCATCGATATCATCTTGATGAAATTCCCGGGCCCGATGCTTTACCTCCCCACTGGCAGCTAGTTGCCCAACCTCATCACATAATTTTGGTGCGATAACAATGACTTTGGCTTTAGCCTTAATTAATAAATGAATTTTCCTTGCTGCTACTTTGCCACCGCCTACAACCAAACAGGGCCGGGCCTTTAAATTCATAAATATGGGGAAAAAGTCCACTAAAATCTCCAGGTAAATAACTTAATAATCATAATGTTCTAGTTTAATCTTTCCTTATTAGCTATAGCATTGATTTAAAGCATAGATGAGCCTTTCAAAGACTAAAATGGAGCTTTAAGCTTTAGAATAAGTTAAGGTTTCGAGCAATTTCTTATCAAGAACATTACTCAAAAAACAACCAGCGCGCTATTTTAACAGAGGTTCCAATTCATCATCCATATCTAATTCAGATAAATCATCAAATCCTCCGATATGGCGATCATTAATAAATACTTGTGGAACACTATCACGCCCTGTTAGCTTTACCATTTCTTGTAAAACTGCGTCATTATTATCGATATTTCTTTTCTCAATTGAGGCTCCTTTTGCATTCAGCAGTTTTTCCGCATTACGGCAAAACGGACACTCTTGAGAATAATACATTACTACTTTAGCCATTTTTATTCCTTATTGACGAAATTTAGGAGACGGTAAAATTTTGTAATAATTTTAATTGGTTTAGTACCATATCAGACACTGGTTTAAGTTTTTTTCGCATTAAACTTCCAATGGCACTGGATTGTGAAAATACCGGGATTGTCACAGCATGAGAGATCCGACCTAAAATAATGATTGCACATAGGGTATCTTTTAATTGAGGAGCAACTTGCATAATTTCAAGCAAAGCCGGCGATTTATTGTATTTTGTATTCTCCATATCGCAAAGAGCCGTGGCAAATTCATAAATACTATTGATATCCCTTTCATCAATAGTATCATCCCCGATTCCCACCGAGAGTTGATATTGACTTTCCTGCCCTTCCGTTTGTCCGGTGTATAAGTATTTTCGAATTGATTCAATCAAGGCGACATAAACGACCTGGTTTGGAGGACGTTTAAAGGTTAACTCTGCGGTATGTAAAAAGGTTTGACCTGAAGATTGAGATAATTGGATCAACTTTTCAGCGTAGGGATTTTTTCTCTCGATTAAATTAGATAATACATTGCGTAATTTAACCAGATGATCGTGTTCTTGCAACGGATCAGGAATTTGATCCGGTATGGTATCTAAAAATCCCAGATATAATGTATTTTTAGATTTTGCCTTTTTCCACAAAGCATATTTTTCTTGTTCTGAAATAAGTCCCGGTTGTAGAACTAAACGAATACTCTCTAGCATATTGCACGGATCTTCTTCAAACGGCAAAAATTCAATTAAAAATTGTGCCAGTTCGACGCCAATTTCAGTATTAAGCAATGCTTCATTAGCCAGCATACTACGAGCATTATCGGCTGATTGATAGGCCCACCAGGCACTTTCAGCAAGTTCGGCAGTCAATTCTCGAGAATTAACCACAGCAATAACTGCTTCAGGTTCTCCTAACAATAATAGTTTATCCAATTTTTCTCCACGAGCCTCTCCCATCCGATTCCAACGGGTAATATATGCCGGGAAACCTCCGGCTACATGAAGTACTTTATTGGATAGAAAATCTTTTACCAAGGCTAAATAACGTTCATTTTTTAACGTAGGATTTAATGCAATTTTAGCCTCTCCACGACTAGTCAATGCATAAATAAGCATTTTTCCTTCATCCAAACGGATGGCTTTAGGTTGTTGGGCCATTAATACGTTAAGACGCAGACTGTCTTCATTTGATAATTGCATATTTAATCGGTAAATTATTTTAATTCAATTGAACACGCTGTCCCCAGGGAACAGGTAAACGGCCTTTGACTAACCAAATTACGGGGAAGTTAGGCTGTTGCTCCGGAAAACTTCCCTCAGCATCAGTAAAATAGACTAATAAATCAGGAATTAAGTCTTGAGTAGAAATCCATTCAAATACGGGATTAAAATCTGTCCCACCTCCACCCGAGAAAGTTTTCGGCAAGGCAAATTCTTCCCAAGGCTCATATTCCCATGGACCATCAGGATCAATACGGGCATCACACGCAATTAAACTTACTCTCGCCCGTATTTGAGCCTTAATTTGATTGATTTCTGATAAAAATTCTTTTAACTCGCTAGTCGTTATTGAACCACTTACATCTATAGCGGCAATTACATTGACTTGATTACTCCTTAAACGCGGAAATATCGCCGGTTCGCCTCTGCGGCTGGATGGGCGAGAATAATTATAATCTTCTTTTGCTGTAGCCGTCATATAACGTGCCAACAACATTCTCCACGGCAATTGCGGTTGCAATAAATGATCCACTAAACGGAGCATCGCTTGACTCAACTTACCGGCTTGCATTGCCTGTTGAGCAGCACCTGCCATTCGTTGTTGCCACTGAGCGGTTAGACTTTGAACCTCATCATTATTTAATTCTGGTGGTGGCTGTTCTTGTTTTCCATCTGGCGTCTGTTTGCCTTGTTCAGCAGTCTGCCCTTTTGATTGGCGTCCATCATCTTGTTGCTGACTAGTCAGTTTTTGGGACTCGGTATTTTTTCCTTCCCCTTGGTCTGATTCCTCACCTTGTTCTTGCTCACCTTCTGAATTATCTTGGCCGAGCTCATTTTGTGCATCATTTTCATTATCGCTTAAAAGCGGATAAATTTCTTCTGCACTCATTCCCTCATAATCCCACATCAGCATGATATTCGGTGGTGGCGTTAGGCCTTCACGCACTAAAATGGGGTTTATCGCGTAATCACAAGCTAAATCCCAACGATGACGAACTCGATGTTGTCTGCGAGCAAAGTGTGATAGAGCACAATGTAAGGCCTCATGTGCCAATACAAATTGTGTTTCTAAAGGCTTTAATTGAGCGATAAATTCTGCATTATAGTAAAGCTTTTTCATGTCTGTAAAAGTACTTTTACACCATGAACTATCACCTTCGACCAAAGGAAGACGTAAGACTAAGGCCCCTAAAAAAGGTTTATCCAAAATCAATTGAGTTCGAGCAGCACTAAGTTTGGTTTCTATATCCGGTAACATGATATCTAACTAGTTATAAAGCATTATGTCCGCTATGGCATCAGCCCAATTGGCAAACTCTTCAACGGCAAAAAGTTCCTCTCCAATCGCTCGGTGCATATCCGAAACCAACATAACTCCCATCTCTTTTTGAGGAAAACTGCCAGCATATTTTAAGATATTCGTATAGGTTTTATTGGCTATATCAGAGCCTTTGGCCCGAATTGCTCTTCCTACCAATGCCGATGCTACAGCATATTGCAGATCTATCTCTTTTGGTGTGGGAACAGCTTCCCCCTGAACAATAGCATCTAGATCTGGCATTTGATCGAGATTAGCGATAAACGCATTAAGCTCTATTCCGGCGGCGGGTCCGACGCAGGCTTGTAAGGCTCCAACAAATAGTTGCGGTTGCTGGCCAAACTTATGCAAAGCATTGTGTACAAATTCCCACGAACGTGGAGTAGGAAATGCCATAGGATTATGAGCTGGATCAAAATCAAACAATAATTCAGGGCGGAAACGCAAAAAGGCGATTATCCGCTCATCGATGTTGTTTTTATAAGCCCATAAAACCCAATCATCTAAATTAATATCTATTTCATAATGAGAAAATCGATTCGCCAAAGGAGCCGGCATACTATAGGTAACACCTCTATCTCCCTGTCTATTACCAGCTGCAAATATGGCCCAACCAGGAGGAACCATATAATCGCCTAATCGTCTATCTAGAATCAATTGATAAGCCGCAGCAGATACGCTTGGAGGAGCTGAGGTAATTTCATCCAAGAATAGGATCCCTTGGTCACCATGTTTTTTTGCATTAGGTAACATGGAAGGAATTGCCCATTCCACTTTTTCACCTTCTCGAAATGGGATCCCTCTTAAATCACTGGGTTCCATTTGGGATAAGCGAATATCAATCATAGGACGGTCATGAGCTTTAGCAACCTGACTCACCAATTGGGACTTTCCAACACCCGGAGGGCCCCAAATCATGACTGGAATATGATGTCCTGTGCGGGTACTTTTAAACTCTTCATCTAAAACTGTATATAATTGGGTTGCGCGCATGTTTATTCCTTAACTTAAAAACCGGCCATTTTTAATAGGCGTTCCGCTTCAGCTAAATCTTTTTCAACACCGTTGCCTTCTTTATACATTTCCGCCAATACGGTCATGGAACCGATTAGGCCTTTATCGACACCTTTTTTAAACCATTCTATTGCCTTATCAGTATCTACCTCAACACCTTCACCTTCCAAATACATAAACCCAAGACCATGTAAGGCTAAGTCGTAACCGCCCTGAGCTGATTTTTCCATCCATTTTAAGGCTTCTGAATAATCCCTATGGACACCTAAACCATTTTGATACATAACAGCTACTCGATGCTGAGCTTCTGGATGCCCTAACTCAGCTATTGGGTAAAGTAACTTGATAGCTTGGGTAAAATGTTTATCAGCCAAAGCAGTTAAACCACTATTAAATTCCATTAATTGTTCTTCAGTTAAGTTCATATTTATCCTCATAAAATGACTGGGTTAATAACTTACTGTTTTAGTCAACTATTTTTATAATACCTGTTTTAGGTCTAGAAGAAAAGTACAAAAAATTATCAAGGAGATTGATTTAAAAATATGTAAGCCATTCTAGATATTCCATCAAGGCATTGGCCTATCTCTTTTGAGCAACTTTTTTTCTGGAATTTTTATAAGCAGAAATGTAACATAAGCGGATTATTATATTTAGTAGCGGCTTTCTTGCGCAGTATCTAGATAGCCAAAATTTAAGCAATATGTGAGGAAAAAAATAATGGACTCTACTTATCATGATTTTACGGTAGAAATGGAATCTAAAAATGTAGACCCAGAATATATACAGGGTTGGCAAGGTGGTTACGTATGTAACCCAGAACGTGAAGAACAACGTGTAACTGATGCCTATAGCGCTGGTTATGAGCACGGTTTAGAAAAGAAAACTGACGGTTACGCTGATTTCGTGCAATAACTATTTTATTAAAATGTTTATTGCGAGTTAACCGCAGCGGTCAATATAATATTTGACATCAAAAAGCCTAAGTAAAACTTAGGCTTTTTTTTCACCGAACTTTCTTCACCAAACTAAGCCATATTATTGAATGCTGGCTGAAAGATTCCTTCAAATCCCTTACGGATATTTTTAACTAGAGCTTTACCATCAATTTCAACAACCTGATCTTGAATCCATTTGTTATGCCGCTCTCCCATCACAGCCGCTAACTTTCCCCCTAAATACGCATACATTTGAAAGCTTGGATTTTCCTCTTTCTCATTATAAGGTAATTCAGAATAATCACTGAGCCGTTCATTAAATTGAGTAAAAAAATCTGTTTTATGATCTTTCACCCCTGCAATATCTTCCATACTGGACTGATAATTTCGGGCTAGATTTTTTACCATGGCTAAGATAAATGCTTCTCTATCTTCCGGGATGGTAGCAAAACACCAACGATCACAAATATGAGTGGCAAAATAGACAAACTCTTTCATAACATCCATACGTTGTGCTAAAGAGTCGGTTTGAAAGTCTTCATTTTCCAAATGTAATAATGCTTCTTGTGATGCCCGCCAGCTGATAAAAGCCATAGTACTGGCATTGTCATTTAAACTGGCTCGACCTTTTTTATTTTCACTCCACCACTTGGTATTAATTCGCACTATTTGGCTCCTGTTTTCCGAAATACTATGAACTATAAGGGCCTAATAATAATGATTTACCTTCCATTTCTTCTGGTTTGGTTAGACCCATGAGATTTAATACGGTCGGGGCGACATTTTTTAAACTACCCTCATTGGATAGTTTCCAAGCTATATCATCAATTATCAAACAAGGCACAGGGTAAACAGTATGTTGAGTATGTGGATCTCCAGTTACGGGATCGACCATTTCATCACAATTTCCATGATCGGCCGTTAAAATAACCGAATAACCTTGTTCACGCGCTACATCAATTACTCGTCCAGCTTGTGTATCCAGAGTTTCTATGGCCTTTATAATGGCTTCTGCTACCGCCGTATGCCCAACCATATCACCATTGGCAAAGTTCACCACAATAAAAGCATATTCGTTACTTTCTAAGGACTCAATTACCTTATCCGCCACTTCGACTGCACTCATTTCGGGCTTTAGGTCATAAGTCGCCACCTGGGGAGAGTCGATCAAACAACGTTCTTCACCTGGGTATGGATCACCCTTACCGCCATTAAAGAAAAAGGTCACATGGGCATACTTTTCGGTTTCTGCACAATGCATTTGTTTTAAACCATTGCGAGAAACAACCTCAGACAAGGTAACTGCTGGCTTATCGAGTTCAAATGCGTAAGGGAGCTGAAAACGTTGGTCATATTCGGTAAAACAAGTCACGTCAACCGCTTGAAAGTTACCTCGGTCAAAATCGTCGAATTTTTCTTGAAATAAGGCAGCGACAATTTGTCTAGGGCGATCTTTTCTAAAGTTAAAACAAATAACTTGATCACCAGGCTGAATACTTTCACCGCCCTCAATAAAAGTGGGACGAATAAATTCGTCATCTTCACCATTTTCATACCCAATTCGAATGGCTTCGCTAGCACTAGTTGCTTTTCGACCATTCGCATTGATCATATTGTTCCAGGCCAGTTCAGTCCGTTCCCAGCGATTATCTCTATCCATTGCATAATAACGCCCGGAAACCGTAGCGATTTTGCCAGTTTCAGCAGCTAATGCTGCCTCTACGGATTTCAAAGATTTTTCAGCAGAGCGAGGCGGACAATCTCTCCCATCAGTAATCATATGGATATTAGTTGTAACGCCATGAATAGTCGCCATACGGATTAAAGCTAAAAGATGATTGACGTGACTATGAACTCCACCATCCGATACCAGGCCAATCAAGTGAATAGGTCTATTGGTATCTGCTGCTTTTTGTATCGCATTTAACAAATGCTCATTTTTGAAAAAGCTACCGTCAGTAATGGCATCATTTATCAGTACTAGGTTTTGTTTCATGACCGAACCACAACCTAAAGTCATATGCCCTACTTCGGAGTTACCCATTTGCCCATCGGGTAATCCACTAGCACTACCTGAAGCTTGTAATAGGGTATGAGAATTATTTGAAAAGTAGTCATCCAACCGAGGAGTATTGGCAATAGCTATTCCATTATTGATTTTACTAGGGTTAGAACCGAAACCATCAAGGATCATTAACAATACAGGGTTTCTGGGTAGGTTATCGATTTTAGACATATTAATCTCCCTTGGTGGGTGTATAGATAGCTCCTGGAAATTGTGTGACTTTGCTATCCAAGCTGGATATTTTTGAAACCCCTTCCTTTCCGACTTCGTCAATTCGTATCACGGAATGCATGGGTACAAAAGAACGTTTCACCGTTTCAAATTCTTTCCGTAATTTTTCTTCACTCGGATCAACCACCAAGGTGGTGTGGGTACCAAAAACAAAATCCTCTAATACGATAAATCCAAAAATATCGCCTTGAAAAACATGTTTGACATAAATTTCATACAATTCACCTTTATTTTGAAATTGCACTTTGAATAATTTGCTATCACTCATGTGACTTTAATACACCTGGGTTAATTCTTTTTAAAAGAAAGAATGAAAATAAACGTTACAACACCGACTAATGTAAGAGAGCTGTTGCTTAAAATGAGGGCGAAATTATAGCAGAACAAGGCCAAAGTCTAAAGCCACTTTTGCCTTGTATGAAGTTTGATCAATAATCACTATTGAGGAATGCTTGCCTAAAGCTTTATGGTTACCCCTTCCCGTGATAAATCTGTATCCAAGTCCCCTAATAATTCTTTGTCAGCAAGTAATTGTTCATATAATTCATCTAACTGTTGATCCGTACGCACTGGCTCATGATGGGTAAATATTAATTTCTTGACATTGGCTTTTTGAGCTAAACGGATATTTTTAGTAAAAGTACTATGTCCCCAGCCAGTTTTCATGGAATATTCTTCATCCGTGTATTGTGAATCAGCAATCAATAAATCGACATCTTTAATAAAGTCTATATATACCTGTTCCTTTTCATCAATACTTTCCTGAAACTCTTCATACCCCTCATCTCCAGGGGAATAAAAATTATTCTGAGGTTCATGGTCGCCGGTAAAAAACATGGACTTACCATCAGCTTCAATTTTATAACCATAATTAAGAACGGGGTGATTCATTAACAAACCAGTTACTTTTGCATTGCCAATATGAAATTCTTGTAATTCTCTAATGTTGGTATAACTTATCGTAGCATTTAATTCATTTTCTCTAACCGGGAAATAACAATATTCCATTTGTTGCGATAGGATACTTTTTAAATCTTTTCCATAGACCGGATCATAAGAACCATAAATATCGATTTGGTTTCCAGGAATAAATAGCGGAAGAAAAAATGGTAATCCTTGAATATGATCCCAGTGGGTGTGAGTGATAAAAATCGAACATTTAACTGGAAGCCGGGCTAACATTTCTTGACCAACCAACCTAATCCCCGTTCCACCGTCCAATATGATATTTTGGCCATCATCGGTTGTTACTTCTATACAGGTAGTATTCCCACCATATTTAACCGTATCTGGTCCAGGTACGGCTATTGAACCTCTAACTCCCCGAAAGGTAACTTCCATTTTAACTCCCTATTTTCATAAATAAACTAGCTTTTTCGATTTCTTCATCCAAGTCAGGTAGTGAATCAGCGACATCCTCTAAAGGCATGGCTAACCAATCAGAGATATAGTCAGGCACTGCTTCTACGGAAGAAATACAATGTTCAGGTTCCACGATCAGTTTACTCACTTGGTTGGCGACATAAATTGACTTTTCCAAAATGGGGGCCTCATTAAATTCGTGCATTCTATGGTGGTGGCGAATACAATGAATTAAATTTTCGGGTAGCTGCCATTTTTCTCCTAACATTGCCCCAACTTCAGCGTGATCTTCTCCAATGACTATTTTTTCAGCATCTTGTATGAGAATACCTTCTTTCTTGGATTTATCAAAGGCTTGTTTAAATAACTCAGGAATAAATTGAGCCAAAGCCAGCTGGCCGATATCATGTAATAAACTGGTGACGAAGTAATCACTTAAATTGGCTTCTCCGACGCCTTTGCTTTTTGCAAGCAACCTTGCTACAGAAGCTGTTGTCAGGGAATGTAACCAAAAATCATCCATGGAATAGCCGGAAAGATTCTTTTTTGGTAATACACCTATTGCCGCAACACTAATAGCAACATTTTTAATCGTGTTTAAGCCGATATAAACCACTGCTTTTTTAATCGAGGTTACTTCCCTAGATAATCCAAAATATGCAGAGTTAACTAACTTTAAGACTTTTAGAGTTAAAATGGGATCGTGTTCAATAACCTGTACTAGGTCTTTTGGAGAGGAATTAATATCAGCAGTTAAGCTTAATATTTGATGAACACTATTTGGAAAAGCTGGCATTTTATCAACCAGTTTTTCTAGCTTATTATGGATTTCACTCATCGTATTTCGTTACGTTTTAATTTCTATTAACTAAAGATGACACAAGATTAAAAGTTTTTCCAGTTAAAATCAATTTAACTCTTTTACTTAACGATCTATAATCTGAGTTATTAGCATTATAAAATTTTTTAGATTGGAGCACTAATGGGCATTCTAAACGAATTGCGAGATGAAGCAAGTAAACAAAAAGAAGAAGATAAGATTGAAGAATTCTCGAAACAATTGTTGGAGCATAAATATCAAAATGAAATCCTGCCAAAGATTCAAATGATATTTAACTATTTCAAGGAAATTGTAGAACATCTCCAATTTTTAAAAAATCCGATAGTCATAACAGAATACAGTAAAAGCTTTCCACAGTTTGGCACCTTATCCCAGCAGGAATATAAGTTGAGTACTGATGACTTTGGAGGGCATACTAAATACGATGAAATGAGACAAGTCATTTTAAAATTTTATTGTATGGGAGAAGGAAGTTTTACTTTTGATGCTAAATCTCAACATGAAATTGACCAGACAGTTGCTTTGTTCACCAGTAAAAAAATACCATTTGATTGGTCTCGTAATTATAATAACGTAGATAGTTCATCAGCCACCTTTGAAGTGGTTCGAAAAATTCCCGTTCGAATTGCTTTTGCAGTGGATTATGATAAATCCATCATTACGTTACAGATTCAAAATCATCTAAATTTTGATAAAATCCAACGAAGTTATAAAGCAGAAGAAATTACAGAAGAACTTCTCGATCAAATTGCTAATTTTTTGTTACGTAAAAATAATGATTTTATCGCCATTGAAATTAGCGATGAAGAACGTGAGCAAATCAGACAAAAATTAATAGAAAGTGCCCGGGCTGACCAAAAATATAAAGAACAACTCAATCAGTTTGAACCAAAAGAAAAATCACTTTTTGGTAAACTTACTTCAATATTCAAATCATAAATTTCCTCTTAGGGAATAAAAAAAGCCTGGTGAAAACCAGGCTTTTTAATTACCTGTCTTCTGGTCGTAATTTGACACTTAATTCAAAGCGATTACGAGTGTCTGTTTTTTTAAAAATTGTACTTAGATGAGCTTTTACTGTGCGCTCAGTAATACTAAGAGCACTCGCAATTTGCTTATTGGTTTTTCCCATTAAAACCTCTCTAACAATCTCTTTTTCTCTATCGCTGAGTTTTTCACTCATGGCAGAGACTTCTGTTTGGCCTCTTTGTACAGCCGCTATTTCAATTTCTAAAAGCTTTTGTAAAATATCTTGTCCAGCCCATACCTCTCCCTGTTCAATCACTTTAACCGCAGCTCTTAGTTTATCAGGCTTTAAATAGCTATTAGCATAGCCATGAACACCTGCTCGTAAGATTCTAATCCCCTGTTCTGGAGCAGGACCATTAACCATGATCATCATACGGTGGGCTTTACGGTAATGATTAACAAATTGATATACCGCTTTTTCTTGTTCGACACCAGGATAAAGATGATATAAAACGATAATATCATCGCTCATCATATTTGCGTTTAATTCTTCCAGAGTTTGACAGCGCATGGTTTTATCGAACTGATCGGTTAAAATATTCTCCCATCGATTTAAAATATCAGTATTTTGACTCAATAAAATAAGTTTCATGACCTAACGCTCCCTTAATGCAGTGTTCTTAGCTTTTATTATTGGTTTGAACAGATAATTAAGTACTGTTTTCTTCCCTGTTAATATATCGATATTGGTGGTCATCCCAGGAATAATTGGTAATGGACTACGTTCGTCACCCAGAAAGTTTTTATCGGTCTTAACCCTGACAACATAATAACTTTCTTCCTTTCCACCACTCATTTCTACAATAGTATCGGCACTAATATGCACTAACTCCGCGTCTAGACCACCATAAAGACTAGAATCATAGGCAGAGAATTTAACAACCGCTTTTTGACCAGGAAACAAGTAACCAATATCAGATGGTTTAATCTTAGCTTCAACCAGTAAAGCATCATCAAAAGGAACTATTTCAACTAAGTCCATTCCTGGTTTAATTACACCACCAATGGTGTTGACTAGGATTTGTTTAACCGTTCCTTTAACAGGAGATCTTACCGAAGTTCGAGTAAGTTTATCTTCTAAAGATTCAATTGATTCGAGGATTCTAGGAATTTCAGCCTGTGCTGAATTCAATTCTTCACGCGCTTTACTTCTAAAAGCATTGATTATGTTATTTTTGTTGCCTTGTGATTCTTTAATAGTCTCATTCAAGCGGGGTAAGGTCAAGTTAACCTCATCTAGATTTGCTTCTAATTCGTAGACCTGACGTTCTACTTTAATTAAATTTACCTGTGAAACCGCACCACTTTTATACAAAGGTTTAATAATATTGAGTTCTTTTTTGGCTAACCTTAGGCTGCGTTTGATTTGTTTAGCCTTTGCTTTAGCCTCAGAAATCTGATGGCGATGACTTTGTGTTTGCGATTCAATAACTCTAACGCTATTTTTTAGCTCTCTTAAGCGACTATTAAATAAAGATTGCTCATTTTTAGCCAACTCTGGATTCATCTCTAAAACTTCTTGGGGAACGACAAAACTGTTTTTTCCTTCTGCTTCCGCTTCTAGCCGGGCAGATTTGGCCAATAGTTCCCAATATCGCAAACGACTTTCCATAAATGAAGACTCAAAACTATTATCGTCTATTTGGATTAACACTTGACCTTTTTCGACAAGTTGTCCTTCTTTCACTAATAATTCTGATAAGATTCCCCCTTCAAGGTTTTGTACCACCTGTATTTGTTGAGAAGGGATAACTTTACCAGAACCACGAGTAACCTCATCTAATTCGGCAAATCCAGCCCATAATACAATGATAATAAGAAAAATGATGATACTATACAGTAGAAGTCTTGAGCGTTTAGGCGTTTGTTCTAATATCGCAGCACTAGTACTGCGCATAAAATCTAAATCATCAAGCTCTTGTATAGAAATGTTTTCCTTAGTTTGTTTTTTTTTGGATTTTTTTTCAGCCATTTTCTAAATTTATGGTAGATGAATTTATAAAATTTACAAAAATTGTCTAGCACAATAACAAATATGCATAATAGTTATTAGAGTCAATTAGTTTTTATTAAACCTATTTACTCCGCTTAATTTTCAACCGTCCTTGTTTTAATGCCTCAAGCACTTGTTCTTTAGGACCATCAGCAATAACACCACCGTTGTCTAACACAACCAAACGATCAACCAAGGAGAGTAATGAAGCCCTATGGGTTATTAAAATTAGTGTTCGATCTCCAATTTCTTTGCGTAGGTTTGTTTTCAATTCAGCTTCAGTATTGTTATCCATGGCATTACTAGGTTCATCCATAACAATTACTGGCGGACTTAAAAGGAGTGCCCTAGCGATTGAAATACTTTGCCGCTGCCCCCCAGAAAGTCCTTCACCTCTTTCTTGTACCGGCATATCAAATCCAGATGGATGGCGATTGGTAAATTCAGTGACTCCCGCCACTTCGGCAACCCTCAAAATTTCGCTATCATCTACATAAGGAGCTTTAACGGCAATATTGTCCCGGACTGTCCCATGAAAAAGCATAACATCCTGAGCAACATATCCAATATTGCGACGTAAGTCAGCCGGATCGACTTGACTCATATCCAAATTATCAATTCTGACCTGTCCCTCAGTAGGAGAATACAATCCTAAAATCAGTTTTTCCAAGGTTGTTTTACCTGAGCCGATGCGACCGATAAATGCTACCTTTTCCCCAGGTTCAATGGTTAAATTAACATTTTTTAAAGCCGGAACTTGTTGTCCTGGATATAAAAAGCTAACGTCTTTAAAATCAATTTTTCCACTTAATGACGGACGATGAATAAATTTTTTACCATCAGGGCGCTCTACCGGCATTTCCATAATCCGGTTTAGCTCTTGTAGGGTCGTCTTCGTTTGTTGATATTGGGATACTAAATTTGCCACATTTACCATCGGAGCTATCGCTCTACGAGTTAGCATCATACAGGCAATTAAGGCTCCAGCACTGAGTTCATGAATTGAGACCAAATGAACACCATAGATAAAAACGGCCACAGTGGACATATTTTGAATGGTGCCGGAGAAATTGCCAATGGATTGTGATAATACCCGAACTTTAATTCCTTGATTGGCCATGAAACCATTTGCTTCTTCCCATTTTCGTTGAACACTACCCTCTGCGCCCATTGTTTTAATCGTTTCAACGCTAGACAAACCTTCAACTAAAGTCGCATTTTTTTGCACTGATGAGCGATACGATTTTTCCACCAGTTTTTTCATTGGAATTCGAATCAAAAAACTATAAGAAACAATGAGCACTACTGCGACGATGGGAATAATCACCATACTACCGGCAAATAAATAGATAACCAGGAGAAAAAGTATGAAAAAAGGCAAATCAATCACAGTTGTGATTGTCGCGGAAGTCATAAAGTTTCGCACGGACTCGAAACCTTTTAATTTATCCGCAAAAGCCCCAACTGATTCTGGCCGTGCTTCCATTTTCAACGACATGACTTTTTCAAAAATCATAGCTGATAGGACAATATCAGCTTTTTTTCCCGCCACTTCGATGAAGTGACTACGTAATGTCTTTAAAATAAACTCAAAAAAGAAAATTATGCATACCCCAACGGATAACACCCAAAGAGTTTCCATCGCATTATTGGGGATGACTCGGTCAAAAACATTACGAATATATAATGGAGTAGCAATGACAAAAATATTGATGAAAAAAGAAGTAATTAATACATCTTTATAAATTCCTTTCGATTGCCATAGTGTCCCCCAAAACCAGTGCCTTTTGTGGGTTTTCATCAGCTCAGGAGACCGACTATCAAAGGCAAAATCTCGGGTAACAAAAATACTATAACCAGAATAGCGGCTTTTTAGATCGTCGATGCTGACATCAATTGGAACTTCGTTGCCCCCAACGGGATGAACAACAGATACTTTATTGTTTTCAAAATCAATTTTTTCTAAAACACAGGCTTCATTTCCTTCTAACATCACTACGATCGGAAGCACTACGTTTGAAATTTTTTCTAACGGACGTTTAACAATTTTAGTATTAAAACCTGCTCGTTTAGCTGCTCTTGCAAATAGTTCAGGAGTTAAGCGATTATTGACTAATGGTAGTCCTGCTTTTAAGGCATCAGCAGAAAAGGGATGGTGTGACATCTTGGTGAGAATGACTAAACTTTCTAACAAAGGGTCATCTAAAGCCTGTTGTTCGCTAAAAACCTCGCCTTCATCCTTAAAAACATCATTAAGATTTAACTTTTCATCTTGCACTGTACTACTCACTGCACTATCCACGTTTTTATTTATTCTTATTATCCCAAAAGTAAAAGTCAGTCACAATATCAAGCTACTAATTTACCTATAATCGCGCAGAGTATTGCATATTAAACCATTCGATACAATTTTTTTTATATTCCCTAGCAACTATTTGTAGTAGAAAAACTTTATATTTTTATATTTATAAAATATGGCATACTAGATAACGTTTTTATTTCTTTTTTAATACACTATAATTTCAATTAAACTAACGTGTACGCGACTTATTTATTAAACGATATTAAGTATTGATGTTAAGAAATCGTGAAATTTATAATTGAGTAATAAAAATCATTTCATTAAAAAAAAATTTGATAATAAAAAAATATGATAAGTAAAATCCAATATATTCAGGTTATTCAAGGCGTTTTCTGGGTCGAAATTAAACCACTTGACTTAAGGATCTTATGCGCCTGTCCACCGGATATCGTAAAACATCTTATGTTACGTGGATTAATTAATGAAGTCGAAGAAGATGGTATCACCTTTGAAACTGGTCCCAATGCCATTTTACTGTCAGATGTTATGCTTCAAAACGGGCAGTTTTCCAATATGGCAGAGTTTCCTGTCTTACAGATGTTGTATAAACAGGGAATGATTATTCCTAATCATCCAGGCAACTCAGGATATAAACCATTACTGATTGGTTTAAAAGAGCAAATTAACGCCCAGATGGAATATATTTATCGCGGAAACTATGGATTAGTTAGCTATGAGGAAATTATAGAAGCGGGAGTCGAAGAAAGTTTAGCGAAAGATCTCTGGAGAATGAAAAAGAAATTTGCCTTTGGTCATATTCGGCAAACCGAAGAACTGCTTGACTCAATCGTATTAGAATCCGATCCCATTAAAGTTCACGAAGAACTCAGTATCAAACGCATCGATACCAATGTATTCGAATTTTCATACCAAGATGAGACATTAACAATAGATATCAATCTTTCACGAAAACAAAATTATATTGCCCCCTATCCACTCGGTTTCCATGATATTAAACGAGAATATTTTTCGGTTATCCACTCCGGTCAAGGAGATGGTTTTGATGTGAATCGTCCTAGTATGTCAAGTATTATCACTTTCCAAGGAAAAGTATACGTCATTGATGCCGGTCCTAATATTTCCTACAGCCTGACCACTTTGGGCTTTGGAATCAATGAAATTGAAGGCGTTTTTCAAACCCATGCTCACGATGACCACTTCGCTGGAATCACCACGCTAATGCGTTCAGATCATCGGATAAAATTTTATGCCGCCCCTATCGTGAGAAGCTCTGTTTTTAAAAAGCTAGCTGTATTATTGGGCAAAAAAGATAATGATTTTAGTGATTTCTTTGATGTACAAGATATGCGCCTCAACAAATGGAATGATATCAATGGCTTAGAGGTTAGACCTATTATTTCACCTCATCCGGTAGAAACAACTATTTTTTTATTTAAGACTTATTGGGGTGGCGAAGAACACACTTATGCTCATTTCGCGGATATTACCTCGATGAATGTATTAGAAGAAATGGTTGTTGATGACGAAAAGTTGGATGGTATTTCACAGGAAATGTTCGAGCGAGTCAAAAAAGACTATTTGGCTCCGGCTGATTTAAAAAAAATCGACATTGGCGGCGGCATGATCCATGGTGATGCTGAAGACTTTGCTGAAGATGAGTCAAAACGAATTATTCTTGCCCATACTGCCCACCCCCTCACTTCTCGTCAAAAAGAAATTGGTTCTAGTGCTCCCTTCGGGATTATCGATTTAATGGTTCCTGAATTTACCAATTATCTACATCGTAATGCTGCAAAATATTTGGAGAACTATTTTGATAAGGCTTCATCAGCACAACTCGAAAAAATTCTTAATAACGCAGCCATATTATACCCTCCCGGTAGTTTAATTTTGAAAAAAGGCGACTATAGCCAAAATGTTTTTTTAGTATTAACCGGTTATGTCGAAAAAATTTCTTCCAGTAAACATGAATATAATTTGTTATCAGCTGGTTCGTTTATCGGAGAATATAGCGGTTTGAGACAAATCCAGTCAGAAAGTACTTTTCGTTCGGTAAGTTATGTACAAACCTTGCAAATTCCCACTAAATCGTATCAAGAGTTCATCAAGAAATGCCGTCTATTCACAAAAATCGAACGATTGCATGAAAACCAAGATTTCCTTTCCGATCATTGGTTATTTAAAGAATCCTTAAGTGCCGCGATTCTCAATAATATTTCATCCCAAATGGAACTTAAACATTATTATCATGAAGGTGATTCACTAGAAATTGATCCTGATCTAATGTATATGATAAAAAGTGGGCAATTAGAAATTATTTATAAAGGCGAATCACCTAAAATAATTGGACCAGGCGAATTTTTAAATTTTGAAAAATTAATCAAAGAAGAACATAAAATTAATAACATAAAGGTTCTCGAACCTTCGAGTGTGTTTGAACTAACTCACGACTCTTTAAAGAATGTCCCTATTGTATTGTGGAAGCTCGTAGAAACCTTTAAAAAAGAATTACTTAAAATTAAATCCTAGCACCAACCAAAGGTAAGCAAAAAAAAAATGGAACAACTGATTATTGAAGCAACAAAATCGTCACCCGAGATACATTTTAACCCCGACGATAAACACCTCAATATTAAGGGAGAATCTTACCCTGAAAATACTGCCGCGTTCTATCAACCCGTGTTAGATTGGATTCAAAACTTTCTTCAATCAGATAACAATCGTGATATTACAGTAGACATAGAATTATTATATTTTAATAGTAGCAGCTCCAAAGTACTTTCAGATATTTTCGATCAGATGGAAGACGCCGCAAAAAATGAATCATCCATTACTATTAATTGGCGCTATCATTGTGAAAATGATATGAGCTTAGAATATGGAGAAGAATTTCAGGAAGATTATGAGAAACTAAAATTTAATCTCATTGAATTTGATGACGAAGACTAAGAATTTATTATGATTTTACAAAAATACAAGGAACAACTTGACCAGCAAGGTGTATTATTATCCTATTATGGTCCGATGCGCCAAAATCTGGTCGAAAGCTTTGGAGATTTATTAAGGCAACAATTGTCTTTAGAAAAAGTCAAAAATGAAAACATGCCAGCCGGGATATCAGACAAGGTTTTTCACATATTCATTGAGCAAGCTCAAAACATAGCACGATACTCTGCAGAACAACCCTATCTATCTCAAGGTAGTGAACCCGATTTTCGAAATGGAATTTTTATAATTGGCTACAATAATAATCACTTCTACGTAGAATGCTGTAATTTGGTCACACAGTTGCGAGGAGAGAAAATAGCCGAAGATTTAAAACTCATTTTGAGTATGGGCAAAGAACAGCTAAAAAAACATTATCGTCAGTGCCGTAAAGCAAAAGCCCCTGAGTATAGTCTTGGTGCAGGTCTTGGCTTTATTGATATGGCACGACATTCATCAAAGCTTGAATATGAAGTTAACCCCATTGATACCACACATTCTTTTTTCTCTCTAAAAGTTTACATTTAGGCTTTTCTAAAAAGAGTATTATTTATATTTTTCAAGACTCTTCTGAGTGATTTTATCAATTTCACCACTATCTAACATTTCTTTTAAAACCTGTTCTATCTCGTCAATCCGCTCAATAAATTTTGATTTTTTTGATAAAGCAAAAAAACCATTACGCCCTAAATTAACTTTATATGGTGCCACAGCAAGTTTATCGGTCATCCCAAACAGGTGAGCCCGATAGGGTCCTTCTACGCCATCATCAATAATAGCATCTATCCGACCTGCGCCAAGTTTCATATAATTCGACTTCCAAGTATTAACCTTATCTTTTCGAATCTTTTTATCGCTATCAAAAGGTTCAAAATTTTTGTAACCTCGAAGTACACCAAGATTTAGATCATAGAGATCTTCATACTTTGCCAAACGTTTTTCTTCTCCCCGACGTAAATAGAATATTAAATTGTATTCCGAATAAGCAGGTTTTACATAATATAAAAATTTATTTCTTTCCTCCGTATATTGTAATGAGCCAATAATATCCGATTTTCCTTTACTTAAACTTAACATACAACGCTTAAACGGCATTTGTTTATAGATAGGTTTAATTTTTAGTTTTGCAAATAAAGCATTCATTAAGTCAATATTGACCCCCTCTGCTTTACCATCTACCATCATCTCCACGGGAGGGAAATGAGAAATTGCCACATTAATAATTTCACCGCCTGATACAACTGATGGAGAAATACTAAGTAGTAACAATACATATAATTTTGAAATTAATTTTTTTTTAAATTTTTGCATCTTTTAAAAGACCAATAAAACTTTGGATTAAGCGTATATTAACAGAGCTATTTAAATTTAATATCACTTGAACTAATATATTATTGAATAAATCGAATAATTAATACTAAAAAGAACCGAATTAGTGCCTACCTTAACACTTTTATTAAAAATTTTCTTCTAATTATGAAAAACCAAATTCAGCCGAATGAAAGTATCAGTACTAAATTTAGCTACTCCATCAACAAAAGTATTTCTGTTATTTTGTTTATTTTTAGTTTAATCGTGATCGGCTTCAATATCTATGATTATCGCCAACACTCAAAAGAAAGATTAGAAGAAATTACCGCAATTGCCAAAACCAGTCTCCCTTATGCTATGTGGAATATGGACTCATCCGCAATGGACGAAGTTATAAAAACATTATCATTAGGTAAAGATGTTATTTATATTGGTATTATTATGGACGACGAGCTACTTAAAGTTTCCAACCGTGCCGCTAAAAATGGTAAGAACCAGTTCAGTGACTTTAAAGAGTCCTTATTATATATGTCATCTTCGGCAGATATTATTTATGAATCCAATACCATTGGTGAGGTACAAATTGCCCTTTCCTTACAAGGACTGTTTACCCAATTTGGTGTAAACCTGGCTTTGTTATTAACCCTCGCTATCATTTTAATCCGCCTAATAACCTTACAATCAGTAAAAATTAGTCGTCAGTTTATTTTTCAACCACTGAAACTCTTAGGTGATAAAGCATCACAAATTGCTTCAGGTAATTTAGACATTCCATTACAGGTTGAACAACGAGACGAAATCGGAATTTTGGCTCACTCGTTGGATAAAATGCGATTGTCGATTAATCAACTAATTAACGAGTTAAAACTAGCTAACAATGAATTAGAAGAACATAATTTAAACCTTGAACATAAAGTAGCCGAACGAACCATTGAAGTTCAAAATGCCCTAAAAAAGCAAGAAGAATTAAACCGAAATATTCTTGATAGTATTCAATATGCCAAGCTGATTCAACATTCTATTCTTCCTCCAAACGATAAAACTTCCCGTTATTTGCCTGATTATTTTTGTTATTGGAACCCCAAAGATATTGTAGGTGGTGACATGTATTTTGTTGAACCAATGGCTAATGGACGAATATTGGTCGGAGTTATTGATTGTACCGGCCATGGCGTACCCGGTGCTTTTATGACCATGATTGCCGCAACAAGTTTAAAAACCATTCTTGTTACTCACGAGGATATATTTTCACCTGGAAAAATACTGACGAAACTTAATCAAATGGTTAAAGCAGCTTTACGCCAAGATGACAAAAATGCAAAATCCAATGATGGACTAGATGCAGCCATTTGTGTTATCAATGGAGACGAAAATTTATTAACTTTTTCAGGTGCTAAATTACCTTTAATTTATATTCAGGACCAAGAACTAAATATTATCAATGGTAATCGCCAAAGTATAGGATATAAAAAATCTGATTCCAATTATCAATTTGATGACCATCAACTTAAATTGGATCAGTCTACAAAAATATATATGACTAGTGATGGATTATTCGACCAAACCGGTGGCGAAAAAGGCTTACCATTTGGCAAAAAACGCCTATTCAAACAACTTTTAAGCGCTCATCAGCATGATATGTCCATTCAAGAAGAAGCCTTATTTTCTTTGTTTAATGATTATATTGAAGGGTATGAACGTTTAGATGATTTAGCAATTTTAGGCCTTGATGCAAGTAAAATTTCAAGGCGTTAGTTTGGGATAAATTTCTGAGACTTTTTGGGGTAACTTAACAATTTCATTAAAACCCCATATATGTGCGGCAAATAATCCTAAAAGAAAAGCATTTTGTACTCAGTACAAAATGCTTTTTTATTTTAAGCCAGCTATTAAGTCAAATAGGACTTAAATGACAAGTATTATAAATTGCACTATATTCTTTATATGCCCAATTTATATATAATCTCTTATTTATACTTTACCCATCGCAGAAAAACTTTTTATAAAAGGTCCAGCCATACGTGGATCTTTTAACATGCCTTTAAAATCACCGACTTTAAACTTTAATTTTCCAAAAGTAAAGGCACTACCTAAACCAGCCATGCCGATTCCATCATTTAGCCATTTGTTCCAATTTTTTTGCTCTGCACGAATATCCCAACTCAATTCTCTACCGTCATAAGCTCCGGCCTCAGTGATTTCCCCATTTTCAACATTAATGTAACCGGTTGCCTGATCATCGCCAGGAAAACCATATCCGATTACCGATGAAAAGTTAATCGATGCCAATGCATCTTTTAGTTCTGGTTCTGTGTTCCAAATTTCCTGAAACGATTTCATCCAATCTTCGCTAAAAAGATCTGCCATGTTAAGCTCCCTCATTTTTAAGTTAGTTTTCATTTATATTCAAACAATAATTGCCCCTATCAATCATTATTCTCTGAAACTTAGACAAAACTAGACAGAGTTATTGTTTTTTTATAAGCATTTTTTTATAGGCATTGATTTTAGTTTAAAAAACTTCCTGAGTAAATATGACTAAAACCAACAAGAGGTTATATTATTGTTTTTAAAAACAATTTAAATATCATAATTAATTAGGTCGATTGATTGTCTGCTAGCCTTGTACTAGTAGACCTAACCACTTATAAATATTTTATATCAACAATTTCGTATTCCAAGTCACCACCAGGAGCTTTGACAATAGCGACATCATCCACTTCTTTTCCTATCATTGCGCGTGCAACAGGAGAAGCGACTGATATTTTATTTTGTTTGATATCGGCTTCATCTTCACCCACAATTTGATAAGTCAACTCTTTATCATTTTTTTCGTCATAGATTACAACAGTGGCTCCAAAAACCACTTTACCATCCGTATTGAGCTTCGACACGTCAATTATTTGAGCATTGGATAATTTACCTTCCAAGTCTTTGATTCGTGCTTCGATAAAGCCTTGTTCTTCTCTAGCCGCATGGTATTCTGCATTTTCTTTTAAATCGCCGTGTTCACGAGCTTCTGCGATAGCGGCAATAACCGCTGGACGACGTACGGATTTTAAATCTTTTAGTTCGATTTCGAGCATTTCTGCCCCGATCTTTGTAATGGGTACTTTATTCATATTTTTCTCTACAACTCTTGCCATAAAGGACTTATAGTCGATAATTGTTTTCTTTTAGTTCCTGAATCTTATACACAGCAACATCACCTTCAACTTCTCCATTCACTGAAATGGCTTCAGCCATGGCTTGTGCTCCAGTTATAGTTGTTGCATAAGTGACCTTATGTTGCAAGGCCTCACGGCGAATTTCTGATGATTCTTCAATAGACTTTTTACCTTCAGTGGTATTTAAAATCAACGATATTTCATCATTTTTAATCATGTCAACAATATGTGGACGACCTTCTTTTACTTTGTTGACAATCTTATTTTCAATACCATGTTCAGTTAAAAGACGTGCAGTTCCACGAGTTGCTAAGATTTCAAAATTTAAATTTTGTATATTTCTGGCCAATTCGATGACTTTTTCTCTATCGGCAACTCGAACACTAATAAATGCCTTGCCAGATTTAGGTAGGCTGACGTTAGCTGACAATTGAGATTTGGCAAAAGCTTCACCAAAAGTTTTGCCAATCCCCATAGCTTCTCCGGTAGACTTCATCTCAGGCCCCAATATGGGATCAACACCCGGAAATTTAATGAATGGGAACACCGATTCTTTTACGGAATAAAACTCAGGTATACTCTCTTCTAATGCTTCTTGGGCAGCTAGGGATTTACCAGTCATGCACAAAGCTGCTATTTTTGCTAATGATACTCCGGTTGCTTTTGACACAAACGGAACCGTTCTCGATGCACGAGGATTGACTTCCAAGACATAAACCTCTTCACCTTTAATAGCGAACTGAGTATTCATTAACCCAACCACATTCAGTTTCTTGGCCATGATTTCAGATTGATAACGCAACTTGTCCTGAATTTCTTCAGATAAGTTATACGGAGGCAGAGAACATGCAGAGTCTCCTGAATGTACTCCGGCCTGTTCAATATGTTGCATTATCCCACCAATAAGGACATTTTCCCCATCACAAATCACGTCAACATCAACTTCTACAGCATCATCTAAGAAGCGATCGAGTAACACAGGAGAATCATTAGACACCTTGACGGCATCCCGCATATAGGTCCGCAATTCATTTTCGTTGTAGACAATTTCCATGGCTCGACCACCTAATACATAAGAAGGTCTTACTACCAAAGGATAACCAATTTCTTCTGCCAAGGTTACTGCGGAATCAGGGTCACGTGCTGTTCGATTAGGTGGTTGCAATAAATCCAGTTCTTGTATCATTGTCTGGAAACGTTCTCTATCTTCGGCTAAATCAATCGAATCAGGGCTGGTTCCAATAATATTGGCGCCGGCAGCTTGTAAAGCTTCAGCTAACTTTAAGGGTGTTTGTCCACCATATTGAACAATTACCCCCTTGGGTTGCTCTAAGTCAATGAGATTAAGTACATCTTCTAATGTGAGAGGTTCAAAATATAGACGATCAGAGGTGTCATAATCGGTTGAAACTGTTTCTGGATTACAATTTACCATAATTGTTTCATAACCATCGTCCCGACAGGCTAAGGCAGCATGAACACAACAATAATCAAATTCAATCCCTTGACCAATTCGATTGGGTCCACCGCCCAGAATCATAATTTTTTCATTTTCACTGGGTAGAGCTTCGCATTCCTCTTCATATGTGGAATACATATAAGCCGTCGTCGATTCAAATTCAGCCGCACAAGAATCGACCCGTTTGTATACTGGCTTTACGCCCAATTGTAAGCGATGTTTGCGAACTGTGGCTAAATCGGTATTAAGAATTTGCGCCAAACGTGAATCGGAAAAACCTAAACGTTTAATATAACGTATAACGGTTTCATCAAGATCGAGTATATGTTTACCTTTTAACTGCTCTTCACAATCAATTATTTCTTCGATTTGGATCAAAAACCAAGGATCGATACCACTCAATTCTTGGACTTCGTCCAAGCTAAATCCTTTTCTAAAGGCATCACCTATATACCAAATTCGTTGAGCCCCTGGAATCCGCAATTCATGCCGTAGCATATCCATGCGATCTTCTTCAGTTTCAGCTTCAAGTTCATCCACTAATTCATTGAACCCATTACTATCGACTTCAAGGGAACGAAGTGCTTTTTGCAATGATTCTTGAAAAGTTCGACCAATGGACATGGCTTCACCAACAGACTTCATTTGTGTCGTCAGAGTTGGATCTGCTTGTGGGAATTTTTCGAAAGTAAATCGAGGTACCTTAGTAACCACGTAATCAATAGTCGGTTCGAATGATGCTGGAGTAGCACCGCCGGTAATTTCATTTTGTAACTCATCCAAGGTATAACCAACGGCCAGTTTTGCTGCTACCTTAGCAATTGGAAAACCAGTTGCTTTAGAAGCCAAAGCAGAAGATCGAGAAACCCTGGGATTCATTTCGATAATAATCAAACGACCATTTTCAGGATTAACGGCAAATTGAACATTTGACCCACCGGTTTCAACACCAATTTCACGCAATACGGCCAAAGAAGCATCGCGCATAATTTGATATTCTTTATCGGTTAAAGTTTGCGCTGGAGCAACGGTGATAGAGTCGCCCGTGTGTACTCCCATGGCATCAAAGTTTTCGATCGAACAAATAATAATGCAATTATCTTTATTATCACGTACCACTTCCATTTCAAACTCTTTCCAGCCGATAATGGATTCTTCGATTAAAAGTTCGCTGGTTGGCGATAGATCCAGACCACGTTCACATATTTCAACAAATTCTTCTTTGTTATACGCAATACCGCCACCACTTCCTCCCATGGTGAAGGAAGGTCTAATAATAATCGGAAATTCCCCTAATTCCACTTGTACCTGAGCAGCTTCTTGCATACTATGCGCAATAAAAGAACGAGGCATATCCAATCCAATTTTACGCATGGCCTGGCGGAAAAGATCACGATCTTCTGCCTTATTGATCGCATGTTTATCTGCACCGATCATTTCTACATTATATTTTTCTAAAACACCTTGCTTATCCAACTCTAAGGCACAGTTCAAAGCTGTCTGACCACCCATGGTTGGTAATAAGACATCGGGTCTTTCTTTTTCAATGATATTGGCAACCGTTTTCCAATGAATCGGTTCAATATAGGTAGCATCAGCTAACTCAGGATCCGTCATAATTGTGGCGGGATTTGAGTTTACCAATATAACTCGATAACCTTCTTCTTTAAGAGCCTTACATGCCTGAGCACCAGAGTAATCAAACTCGCAAGCCTGACCAATAACAATTGGTCCCGCACCAATAATTAAAATACTTTGTATATCTTCGCGTTTAGGCATTGGCGTTTTCCATCAATTCTATAAAGTGATCAAATAAAGGGGTTATATCGTGTGGCCCAGGACTAGCTTCAGGGTGTCCCTGAAAACCAAAAGCAGGCTTATCGGTTCGATGCACTCCCTGCAACGAACCATCAAATAAAGATTTATGGGTTACTCTTAGAGTATCGGGTAAACTATTTTCATCGACTGCAAAACCATGATTTTGACTAGTGATTACCACTTCTTTAGTTTCAATATCAGAAACCGGATGGTTTGCACCATGATGTCCAAATTTCATTTTAATAGTTTCGGCACCACTAGCTAACGACAATAATTGATGTCCTAAACAGATACCAAAAATCGGCGTTTCAGTATTTAAAATCTCACTGATTGCAGCAATTGCATAATCACAAGGCTCAGGATCGCCGGGACCATTAGAAAGGAATACACCATCAGGTTTCAGAGCCATCACTTCTTCAGCAGGCGTTTGTGCAGGAACAACAGTGACCTTGCAATCTCGATCGACCAAAAGTCGTAAAATATTCCGTTTTACACCATAATCATAAGCAACAACATGATATTTAAAGGCTGTTTTCGCGTCAGGAATACCTCTTTCCAGACTCCACGAGCCCTGTTCCCATAAATAGGATTGTTGAGTAGTGACTTCTTTTGCAAGGTCCATTCCTTTCAGACCGGGAAATTTTTGTGCCGCTATCGTTGTTGATGCTTCCGAGACATCTTCACCGGCCATAATACAGCCACCCATTGCCCCTTGAGTCCGTAATATCCGTGTCAGTTTTCGGGTATCAATACCCGCAATAGCAACAATTTGTTTACGTTTCAAATAACTACTTAAGTCTTCTTCGCTACGCCAATTGGACAAAAGTCGTGGTAAATCTTTTATGACTAATCCACTTAACATGACGCCATCTGACTCTTCATCTTCCGAGTTGACGCCCACATTTCCAATATGTGGATAGGTTAAGGTTACAATTTGCTTTTTATAGGAAGGGTCAGTCAGGATTTCCTGGTATCCGGTCATAGCCGTGTTAAAAACAACTTCACCGGTTGTTTCCCCTTCTGAACCTATTGAAAAACCGTGAAAAACAGTACCATCTTCCAATGCTAGAATAGCGGGCACTTGCTTAAAAATGTCCAAAAAAGACCTCCAGTGAGCATAACAAAGAAATGAATAGAGAAAATACAAGCCAAATTGAAACGGGAATTTTACTAAAATCGGGATTTAGTGTCTATCTAATTATAGATAATGCTATAGCTAATATTCATTATAGGAAGAAACACTATCTAAAACGATAGTTGTAGAATATACTGAGCACAGTTGTAAGTTATTATACCAGGAGAGTTAAATGCGCATTGGAATTCCGACCGAAATTAAGCCCCGTGAAGGCCGGGTTGCTTTAATACCGGAAGCCGCTGCTGAATTGGTACTACATGGACATGAAGTTTTTATCCAATCCGGCGCAGGTCTATCCAGTGGCTACCGCGATGCCGATTATGAAACCATAGGCTTAAAGATAGTGAGTGATGCAAAATCTTTGTATTCTCAGTCCAATATCATTGTTAAAGTTAAAGAACCTATCGAGCCTGAACTTTCTTATTTATCCGAAGATCATATTTTATTTTCCTATTTACATTTAGCAGCAATGCCCTCTTTAACTAGACGCCTGTGTAAAATTGGCTGTCGTGCAATTGGTTTTGAAACAGTCCAAACTGATGATGGGAAACTGCCTTTGTTAGCCCCAATGAGTGATATTGCCGGACGTCTATCTATACAAATTGGCACTCATTTATTACACGCACCAATGGGCGGTAAAGGAATAATGCTAGGCGGTGTACCTGCCACTAAGCGCGGAAAAGTGGTCATTTTGGGTGCTGGTATGGCAGGAGGAAACGCTGCTAGAGTAGCAGCAAACCTTGGTGCTGAAGTGATCGTGTTTGAAAAAAACCGTGATAAAATGGAGCAAATGCGCCAATTAGGTCATAATGTCACCAGCTTGTATCCACATCAAACCATTATTGAAGAACATATCGCAACAGCTGATTTAGTCGTCGGGGCGGTATTGGTTGTAGGAGAAAAAGCGCCTCGTCTAGTTACCGAAGAAATGGTCAAAGAAATGGGGAATGGTTCAGTCATTATTGATATTTCGGTAGATCAGGGCGGTTGCATAGAAACGATTAAACCAACCTCTTTCGAACAACCTACTTATGTAAAGCATGGTATTATCCATTTTGGCGTAACTAATATACCGGGCTCTGTTCCCAAAACCTCATCTCAGTCTCTTTCAGCCTGTATTACTCCTTGGTTAGTCGCTTTAGCTGATGCTCCAAATGATTTATCAATTCCAATGCAAAAAGGAATTAATATTGATGCCGGTGAAATTGTGCACCCAGCCCTTAAAGAATTATATTAACTCGATTTAAAATAGATGGGACATATGGAGCCTAATCATAGAGTCCTATCTATTGTTTTCATCATTCCCAATCTCTTCATCTTCTGATAGATCTGTTTTATTCTCTATACTGGGCTCTTTAAACGTTAATTGACTATAAAAAGAAAAAAGTACGATCAATAAATAACTGGTAGCAAATACATAAAACAAATAAAGTGTCTTCTCTTCGGGACTAATATTAAATTGTGGTATAAACATCATAGCCAAAAATGTCACCATTAAAGAAGCGCCAAAACCAACATTTGAAATTTGAATCACTTTTAAATAACTAATCTCAAATCGTTTTAACACGATTTGTATCAAGAAGTTTAAGAAACAAGCAAGAATGGTAAAAAAGCCGTAGGCAATTAACATTGCCAAAATAATATTTAACATCGTTGGTAGGAAAAAGTTAAAATAGTCGTTTAGAAAAACACAGGATTGTAAATTATGAATTACACAATTAATAGTATTTTTAAAATTATACTGTTCGTCATGCTATTTAATGTCAATACCGCTATGGCTAATATGAGCCAAACATCGCCCCCAGCATTAAACTTAACAGACGTTAATGGCGAGCTTCATCAACTCGATAAATGGCAAGGTAAAACCATTGTTCTAAATTTTTGGGCAACGTATTGTATGCCCTGTAAGCAAGAAATTAGAGAGCTGATTAAATATCAACAGCTCTATATAGACAAGGGATTGCAGGTTGTTGGAATTGGAGTAAATGAAGAACAAAGTATTAAAACTATGAGCCTGCTTTTAGGTGTCAACTACCCCATGCTCTTAGCTGATATTGAAAAACCCGGTAATGAGGACATTCTGGTAAAATGGGGCAACTCAAAAAATATTATCCCTTATACGGTGGTTATAAATCCCCAAGGAAAAATCGTTTATCGACATAAAGGTGTTTTAAAAGCTGCCATGTTCGAAAAAAATATCTTACCCTTATTAAACCTAAATTAATCAGTTGCCCCTACTGCGAATGTCTAAAACACTAAATCTTAAGACTTTTCTGGAACATTTTGACTGCACCCGTAGGGTGACTACGAATAAAGCCAAAATAACCCACAAAATTCTTAATCTTCAGCACTTTAGTCGGGGCCGCCCAGGCATTCTCGCTACGGCTCAACTGATTAATATTAGGTTAAACATAAAATAAATAATATTTATATTTTGCCGATACTCTAATAACAAGCGCGTGATTTTTAATGCCATTAACTAAAGTAAAAACAAATGTCGGATAATCAATCATCATCTATAATGCCCTGGCTCATCTCTGTAATATTGTTTCTCACCACTATTACAGGTTGGTTTTTCTATTATCAAAAAGCTTCCGACGTGACCCGCAGTGAAGGACAGAATAAACGTTTGCAAAGCCGTTATGATAACAAAGTCGCAGAACTTTATACGGCTTGGGACGATTTACAAAAAAGTAAAAATGAGCAATATCAATTAGCGGATAAATCGCAATCTTGTGAAAATGATAAGGCACAATTATCCTTACAAATTGGAACAGCAAACGACTCTGCAAAAAGTTTTCAAAAACAGTTCCAAAATTGCCAAAAGAAACAACAGTCTGATGCAGAAAAATTGGCAGTAGTCAATGAGACTATGGCTCAGATAAAGGCTCAAATCGCTGAAAAAGAATCCCTTTTTTCCTCGCGAATGAGTGAATTCGAAAAACTAAAAGGATTACAAAACGATTTAGAAAATCAACAAAATCTTTATAACCAGTCAATTTTAGAAAAAGATCAAAGCATAGAGCAATTAACCGAAGCATTAGAACTTCATAAAAAATCAAATATCGAGCAAATAAAACACGTTGAGAATTTACAAGCTCAATATAAGGATTTGGATTCTAAATACCAGCAAGCCTTAAATGATTATAAACTACTAGAATCTAAACACAATGAGTTAGCAGCACAACAGATCCAAACTAACTTGATAAAACAACAATTGGATGCATGTAATATTAAACAAAGTAAAAATGTACACATGCTAGACGAGTTGAACGATTTAAAAAAGTTAAAGGAAAAATTAATACCGGCTGTGGGGCAATGTCGATTTGATCTCAAACAACAACAGATACAAAGCGAAGAAAAAATTCAGGTTCTTGAGAAACAATTAGTACAACGTCAAAAGCAAGTAGAAATCACACAATTTTCTCAAAAACAGCTGGAAACATGTCAAGCTGAATTAAAACAGAATAAAACACTTGTGGCCGATTGCAAAAAAAATATACTTGACGAGAAAAAACGTCTTAAGGCGGATACTGAAGATAAGGTTTCAAAATTACAACAAGATATTCAGGCCTTAACGTTAGAAAAAAATAATCTCCTTAATAATAATGTCGATGCCAACATAATCAGTACATTAAAAACTGAAAATAATTTATTAAACAGTCAAATCAAAAAATTACAGTCTCAATATGATGCATTAATTATTAAACAAGGCTCTCAAGCGGAAAGTTTAAATGCCTGTCTTACAGATAAAAAAAACTGGAGTAAGCAACTTAACCAACAAAAAGATACTTCTGCCCAGCAAATGACGCAATTGCAAAACCAATTAGAATCTCAAGAAAAGCAATTAAAACAGTGCCAAGATGACCTTCAACAACAACAAAATAAATTATCTGAGTTTGATAAACATGAAAAAGAATTAAAAAATCAAATCGCAAATATTTCTACTAAAAATCACCAGCAAACAATGACAATAGCCCGTTTGAAATTACAACAATCAAAATTGCAATCTAACATCAATGAAATTAAATCCGAACAACACCAGACCACTCAGCAGCTTCAAAGTACTAAACAAGACAAGGATCAGCTCAGTGAAAAATTACAAGCTATAAAGCAACAGGAGTTAGAAAAACAAGCCAAAGAACAACAAGAATTTGATAAACTCAAAGCATTATTAAAAGATGAGATAAAGGCCAATTTTGTCTCCATAAAAAGGGACAAAAAAGATAGCTCGATAAGAATTAAAATTACCAATAATTTAATTTTCAAATTAGGAGACAGTCATATTTCCCGAACTGGAACCCGAATTCTTAAACAAGTCGCTAATGTATTGAAAAAATTTCCCAAGCGAAACATTAAAATTATTGGTCACACCGACAATATTCCGGTTAAAAAAGGCTCAAGTAATTTTATTGTTTCCAATTGGGAATTATCAGCTGCACGTGCCGCGGCGGCAATTCGATATCTCCAACATGGAACCAATATTGCTCCACAACGAATGCATTTGGTTGGTGCCAGTCAATATCGACCAATAGCCGATAGTAATAGTAAAAAAGGTCGTGCAGCAAATCGCCGCATAGAAATATGTTTATTACCTCCCGATAGCTAGGGTTTTCTCCATTTACCCTAGAAAACGCAGTTGACTTCGTAGCGAGGCTCACTTAAGTGCTGAAGATTAAGGATTTTATGGGTTATTTTTGGTGCGGCCGGCTAGGCTTTACTTGTAGTCACCCTACTGGTGAATCCAAAATGTTCCGGAAAATCCTTAAGATTTAGTGCTTAAGGGGGCCGCAGTAGATGGCAACTGCGTTTTCTAGGTTTACTGGTTAAAAAATTTTCCTACACTGAGGATACTTTTTTTAGGTTCACTACATTCCATAGTTAGTGAAAAATGAATAAGTTAAAACAAAAACTACCAAAAATCAGAGGAGCAAAAAGCTGACCTCTGCTAATATAAGACATTTTATTTCCCTGAGAATATCCAGATTTTATTGACCTAGATCAATGTTATTTAAGCTGATTTGTAATTTTATATATCAGTTGTTTCTTATTTTATTAAGTTTCAATGTATTTAGTTAGAGCTTAAACATCAAAGGGTTGTAATATTTATATTTATTTGGGAGAGAATAAAATGCGAATGAAAAAATTACTTATTGCCACAGCTGTTATTGGTGCCACAACTTTAACGACTAATGCAATTGCATGGTGGGGAGATGATGGTAGAAACGATTGGAATAACAATTGGAATAACAATGCCTATGGCAATGGCTACGGTAGTGGTTATTATCAAGGCGATGGTTATGGTCGAGGATATGGCGATGGCTATGGTGACCTAGATGGGGATATGGATGGCGAAGTTGACTTTGCCTTCAAAGCTAAAGGTCGAGGCCGTGGTAGAGGTCGAGGTGATGGTCGCAGCAGCTATTATGGAAATGCTTATGGTAGTGGCTATGGAGATGGTTATAATGACTGGAGAGGTTATAATAACTGGGATAACCGTTGGAATAGTGTAAATGGTTATTATGGCGGCTATCGTCCCTATGGTTATGGTTATGGGTATCCTTATGCAGCTCCTATAGCACCAGCTCCAGCCCCACAAGCTGCGCCAGCTCCAAGAGTGGCTCCTCCTGCTATTCCACAAAATAACAACATGGAGCAATTTAAAAAGCGTCAACAGGCTCAGTTAAAAGCATTTGAATCAATGCAACAAAAACAAGCCGCAAAAATGGAAGCAGATCGCAAGGCCTATGAAGAAAGGATGAAACAATGGGCTTCACAATCTCCAAATGCGCCAGCTGCTGAAAAGAAATAGCATAATATCCAGTAGACTCTGGAATAAACTTTTTCTTTAACTACAATAAACCCTGTGCCAAATGATTGGCCAGGGTTTTTTGTTTATTTTTTAATAAACCCCCTGTCGTTTACCTTTACCCTAGAAAACTCAGGCTTGCTTAGCAAATTGGCTTTTTTTATACTGATAGAAATACAAATACTCAAACGATCGGACTTACCATGAAACTTTTTTATTTACTTTTAATTGTATTCCTAACTGCTGTCAGTGGCTGTGCTTCAAAGTCTGCTACCAAACAAGATAGAAATGAAATTCTGATCGACGATCTATATAAAATCAATAAGTCTTTAAATCAACGTGTGGATGATTTAGAAGCTCATATTAAATTACTCAGAAATTCTCTCACTAAGTCTCCTCGAGCAAGCAACAAAGAAACTTCATTTAAAGTCAAAGGTAAATCCCATCAAATCAATGAAGAAATTTACTATGGTCGGAAAAGTAAACCAGCTTATAACAAAAATGCACCTTTACCCTCCAAAAAACCCAGAAAGAAAAAATATTCCGAATTAGCTAGAGAACTCGATACTAAAATCAATGCAGAAAATAATCCAAAAATTCAAAGCAAGGTAATGGTCCCTCCCCAAAAAACCGCAAAAAAAAATCCTGAAATCGAATTAAATTCAACGATTGAGAATGCAAATACACCTGAAAAAAAAACAACTAATCTCAATTTCCAGCCCATAGAAACCTTCCCGGCAGGCACTTATAGGACGACTCAGGCGGTAAAATTGGTCAATGAAGAAAATCAACCTCAAATAACTTGGAAAGCGGGAACATCTTTTACTGCAAAAGAAACCTATGGCGACTATTATAAAATTAGTGGCTTCTTTGTCGATAAACAATGGACCAAAGCAACAGAAATTCTGTTGATCCCTATGACCCAAGCAAGCAAACGCTAACTCAATTTAAATACCAACGAAAAATGCCGAATGATGATATAACTATTTCTCTTACTAGCTCTGAAATGGAGGCTAGATTAAAACAGTCGAATCTAAAGACGGACATACAGCCTGCTGCACTATTAGTTATAGATGGTTCTCTTAGTGGAACATTATTTGATTTGATTGAACCACTAATCAGTTGCGGACGAAGCTCTGATAATAGCATTCCTTTATTATGCCCCGGGATATCAAGGGTACATTGCCATTTAAAACGCCTGAACAATGGTAATTACAGCATAAGAGATAATCAATCAAAAAATGGTACTTTCCTAAATAACCAAAAAGTTCAAACAGAGTCTGAACTAAAGAAAGGAGATATTATCAAACTGGGTACTTTGACCATTAAATATATCCCTCAAGGTGACTTGGAACGATTGACTTATGAGAAATTATATCTGGAAGCAACTACCGATCAGTTAACCGGCTGTTATAATAAAAGTTATTTTGTCAGTTTTGTCGATCTTCAAATAAATAAATCAAAAATTGACAAAGCACCCTTATCATTAATCTTTTTTGATATCGATTTTTTCAAAAAATTAAATGATACCTATGGCCACGATGCTGGTGACTACGTACTAAACGAACTTAGCCAAGTGATTCGAAATCAAGGTATTCGGGACGAAAATGATTTTTTCGCTCGATATGGAGGTGAAGAATTTGCCGTTTTATTACTTAAAACAAATCTGAACAAAGGTGTAGAAATCGCAGAAAGAATTAGAAGTTTAGTCGAAAAACATAATTTTAGTTATGAAGGAACCCCTATCCAAGTTACGATTTCTCTAGGAGTAGCCAACTGGAATCCCCAAATTAGCACCGCTAAGGAATTATTAAAAATAGCCGATCAGGCTATGTACCGTTCAAAACATAATGGGCGTAATACAGTATCTAGATAGGCTCTCTCGATCTTCCATTTTTATTCAAAAAATCGACTATTGACCATCCAATGGACTCCAATACTTGCAAAGTAGCCCAATGCAATTACTGGTGTCCATTTTAAGTGCCCGAAAAAAGTATATTTCCCCCTCGCCTGTCCCATTAATGCCACTCCTGCAGCCGAGCCAATGGATAACATACTTCCCCCGACTCCTGCAGTCAATGTCGCTAGCAACCATTGTCCCTGAGACATGTCAGGTTGCATCGAGAGTACCGCAAACATAATTGGAATATTATCCACTATAGCTGATAATATTCCGACCAAAATATTGGCTGTAGATGGCCCCCATTGGGTGTACATAACTTCAGACGTTAAACTCAGATAACCGATAAAATCTAATCCACCCACACAGAGTACTACGCCATAGAAAAATAATAAGGTATCCCACTCTGCACGCGATACTTTATTAAAAATATCAAAAGGAATAGTATCTCCTAATTGAATTTCATCTGTTTCAATTGGCTGTTGATTAGCATTGCTCAATTTTTGTTGATAGCGACTAATATCCCGTTGATGAGTTTTCTTCAAATAGTAACCAAATAATTGTAAATACGATAATCCCGTTAACATACCAATAACAGGAGGCAAATACATAAAAGTATGAAAACTAACTGCCGTTGAAATAGTTAAAATAAAGAGCAACATAATTCTTTTTGCTCCACGTTTCATAAAGATTAATTCTGATGAAACATTTGGTTTTTCATTTGGAATCGCAAAATGCATAATGGCGGCTGGAACCAGAAAATTGGCTATTGAAGGTATAAATAAATTAAAAAAGGTCCAAAAATCTAGGATTCCTTTTTGCCACACCATTAGAGTCGTAATATCACCAAACGGACTAAATGCACCTCCGGCATTCGCAGCAACTACAATATTAATACAAGCTAAATTAATAAAACGCGTATTAGTCCCACCGACAGACATCACTACAGCACACATTAATAAAGCAGTGGTTAAATTATCAGCAATGGGAGAGATAAAAAAAGCCAGAATGCCTGTTGTCCAAAATAATTGACGAAAACCATAGCCTTTTCGAATTAAATAAGAACGCAAAGACTCGAATACTCTTCGTTCTTCCATGGCATTAATGTAGGTCATTGCGACCAAAAGAAATAACATTAACTCGGAATATTCCAATAAATTATGTCTAACCGCTTTTTCAACCGCATGTGGAATATCATGAAAGGCATACACTAATCCAATCATCCCCCAAATCATACCTGCAGCAAGAATAACTGGTTTTGATTTCCTTAAATGGGTAAATTCTTCCGCCATAACAAAAGCATAAGCCATTAAAAAAATTCCAATAGCCACAATCCCAACAATATGCTCGGTTAAATCGAGTCGAATAGGGGTTCCATTATCAGAAGCAAATAATATAACCGGACTGATTAATAAAGCTAAAAAATTAAGACACTGTATTATGCTTTTATTCATTAATTCCCTTCTAATTTCTTATATTTTTTATTTGAAAAAGCAACCATAAAAATAACTTATTTGGTTTGAAATCCTAGCATAATTTCGTCAATAATCTGTTCAATTCTTTGTTGAATTTGTCGCCTATCATAATCATTTTCAGTATTTTCCAATTCTTGTATATATTTATTTAAAGACAAAGTATCATCTGTTTGTTCATGATACTGCAATGCCAGGAGTATTGCCTGTTTAGCATCATTGTAACGTTGCAATTTACAGTAACTACAGGCAATACGTAAATGCGAACGAAAGTGATGTTTATCATGTTTGTCTAGACTACTCGTTGTCAATGAATAGCATTCGAGAGCTTTAAAATATTCTCTATTATGAAATAGTTGATCACAGACTTGATACAATTGTTCGTTACAATATGCGATCAATTCCTCAATCTCATTATTACAATAAAAACTATCATTCCTACGTTGACTTGCCTTTTCTAACCAGAACTTTGCTTCATCATAATGTTTCAGTAAAATATATTCTCGGGCTATAACATAGGCGGATTGAACCAATCGTTGCTTACCTTTTTTTTCAAAGTTTTGACTCAAGAGTTCAATAATTATTTCATGCTGCTGATTTTCTAAAGCCGGAATTAACGATTTGAGTAATTTTTTATATTTTTTAAAACTTTTGCGCATGGTATATAACGAATCCAAAGCTGTTTTTCGAACCACTTCCTCGACCAGTTCTTTATCATTGAATACGCCGACCAAAACGAGTATTGCAATTGGATTATTGGCATGGGCCAGGGCTTTCGCTGCTTCACATTTCTCTTCGATACTGCTTGCCCTAATCAAATGGCGAATACAAAAAAAAGTCATGTGATTAAGCTCATCTTGCCGTCGGCTCCAGGCAATTACCAGACCAAGACTAGTCAGAGTAACCAACACCATTATCAAGATAATCAATGCCAAGTAAATCACTCCTTTATCATTGATTTCACTTGCAGCACTTACTTGAGTCGGCATTATTATCAGAAAAAGAACGAAAAGTTTGACATACATGGGATAAATCATAATATTTTTTTATTTTTATCGGATTAAAAATATAGTTGTCACTATGTTATTATTAAACGCCATTTGCAAATTATCAAACCTTCTAAAAGATTGGTACACAACCCAAAGGTTTCGTACTTGAGAAAAATCAATGACTCAACGAAAGCAGTCAATCAGCATTGCCTGGCGTAGCAATAGGGTTTGAATACTTTAACCTAAAAATTAATCAGTTTATTTTTAATCCCAGCCATTTATTCACTTTTACATAATCATGATATTGGGTAAAGAGCGTAATATATAGCATCAAGTCATTTTTTAATTGTAAAGCGTTTTCATTTTTTCTATACTCAACCTATAAATTGCAATATTGAATATAACATGTAATCGCTTTATTTTTTGGGGGAAATGTGAACAAACACTCTAGATCTGTATCTAAAAAAACCACACATTTTACTCGTCGTAATTTTTTAAAAGCCACTTCATTAGCCATCACCTGTGCAAGTTTTTCTGGCCACTTATTATATAGTGGAATTGCCAGTTCATCTGCTATAACAGCTCAACTCCCCAAACAAATCAAACATATTAACTATTTTGAATATCAAGTTCTCAATCACCTCATGACAATTGCCTTACCTGTTAGGGGTACACCCTTACCAAGTCCTAAACAAGTTGATGCTATGGTTACTTTAGATCAAGCATTACTTGGAGGAATGGAAGCACATGTTTTAGCTGAATTAAAACAAGGAATTAAATTTTTTGAGGAAGGCCCAAGAAGCAATTTTCAAAATAAAGCATTTACTCAATTGTCAGCATCGCAAGCCATAAAGTTTTGTGATAATTGGGCAAATTCTGACTTCCCTCAACAAAGGGGAATTGTTATGGGTCTGAAAAAGTTAGTCAGTTTAGCCTATTGGTCCAATCCTGCTACTTGGCCCACACTGAATTATATAGGGCCCATTAGTAAGCGAAAAGGTATTCCCGCTCTTGGCAATGCCCCACTACCATTATAACAATATAGGACAAGAATATTAGGAATACCCATGGACAAAACAGTAAGCTCTCAAACAACGGCGTCTAAGAAAATGCCTAGCTCAGGATTACCGGTCATTGAAGCAAAACATATAAATGACAAAAAAATTAAATTAAAAGCAGATGTTGTAGTTGTTGGATCAGGTGCAGGTGGAGCTGTAAGTGCATATGAGTTAGCTAAAGCTGGACAAAAAGTTATTGTTCTTGAAGCAGGACCGTATATTCCTTCAAACCAGTTTAGTGAAATGCTGGCCGTAGGTATGGGGCAGCTATATCAAGATCAGGGGGGACAATCAAATACCGCTAAAGATTTTACCATTTTACAGGGTTCCTGTGTTGGTGGTTCAACCGTGGTCAATGCAACCGTATGCTTTCGAACTCCCGACTATTACTTAAAACTCTGGTCAAAAGAATATGGTACGAACAACTTAACCACTGAATCTTTAACCCCCTACTTTGAGAAAGTAGAAAAAAATCTATCAATACGACGAGCCGTCAGAGAAGAAATGAGTGATGACGCCAATCTACTGGTTGATGGTTGTGAAAAAGCAAATATTCCTTGGAAAGCTTCACGCCGAAATGTTCGTTTTTGTGCTTTAACCGGGGCTTGCTTATCCGGATGCGTTACGGATAGAAAACAATCGATGCTAGTAACTTATTTGCCCTGGGCCATCGCTCATGGAGCAACCGTTTATTCAGATACCTTTGTCACTCGGATATCGGAGAAAAATGGTCAGGTCACAGCAGTTCACGCCGAAATAAAAGACCGCGAAAGTGGCATAAAAAAAGCTGATATGGAAATAGAGGCAACTAAGGTAATCTTAGCTGCAGGGGCCATACAATCGCCCTTAATCCTACTACGAAGTCAAATTGCCAACTCCAGTGGCCAAGTTGGAAAAAATTATGCCTGTCATCCAAGCTTATCAGTAACTGGATATATTCCCAATCTAAATCAGGATTTCTATGGTGCCTGGCACTCCATGTATGTCGACGAATTCACGTTACCTGAACAAGGTGGATATATCCTTTTAAGCGGCATTCAAGATCCCGTTGAAGCAACCCTAAATGTAGATCCTGGGACAGGAAAACCTTTCATGGATCATATGTTGGAAAGTAAAAACTTAATTCGCGTTATTACTCTCATTCATGATCGTAACCATGGCGAAGTAACCTGGGAAAATGGTGTTAAAAAAGTTAAATATGAGATGCACGATAAAGACTTTCCACATATGATTGCGGCCATGAAGAAAGCAATTACCGTACTATTTGCTGCTGGAGCTACTAAGATTTATTTGCCTACCTCCAATAAAACTGAAATTAATGATCCTTCAGAGGTAGACAAGGTATTAGATTCACTTAAGAATGAACCCGCTCGTTATCGTTATGTCTCGTACCATCCACAAGGAACCTGTAGGATGGGAGCCAATCCAAAACAATCCGTGGTAAATCCATATGGTGAATCACATGACGTTAAAGGGCTTTATGTTGCGGATGCGAGTTTATTGCCAACCTCGATCGGATATAATCCACAACAAACAGTTTATACTTTGGCCAGTTATATTGCCGATCACATTGTTAACAAAAGCTAAATCACGACGGCCTAATTATCTATGATTAGTATTCCTGGCTACCAAATTAGCGAACAAATCTTTAAAGGCGATCATACCACCGTATATCGTGGTATCAAAGAAGATGACCAAAGTGATGTGGTGATTAAAACCCTCACTGCTGACTACCCTTCTCCCGAGGATATGGACGAGTTACGCCATGATTATGAGATTGGAAGTCAATTCGATCATCCAAATATTATCAAATACGATAGCTTGGAACCTTATCAGAACAACATAGCTATTGTTTCACAATATTTTACCTCCTTACGTTTATCAGACGTAATACCTCAAAAAGGCTTAGAAGTCTCCGAATTTATAGATATTGCCATACAATTAGGAGAAGGTTTAACAACCATACATGAACATGAAATTATTGTTATGGATATCAAACCGCAAAATATTGGCTTTGATCAAGCTAACTCCTGCGTAAAATATTTTGACTTTGGTATCTCAACCCATCTTGAACAAGAAAGCCAACAAGGTATCAGTATCCACAAGCTTAGTGGTACCTTACATTACATGTCCCCCGAACAAACCGGACGGATGAATCGTGCAATTGATTATCGCAGTGACTTTTACTCATTAGGGATGACGCTGTACGAACTGATTTGCGGAATAAATCCTTGTAATGGTTTAAATCTTTCTGAGTGTGTTTATTTTCACATTGCTAAAATTCCTCCATCCCCCTTAAAAGTACGCCCCGATCTTCCTCCCATGCTATCCAATATTATTATGAAGTTATTGGAGAAGAATGCGGAAGATCGCTACCAAAATGCCAGTGGGTTATTACACGACCTAAAAAAACTTCAGGATTTAGTGGAAAGCAATCAAGCCAGTTCAGTATTTAAACTGGGTCGTTTCGATTACTCTAATCGTTTTCGGATCCCCCAAAAGTTATATGGCCGGGAAAAAGAAATCTCTTTAGTACAGGAAACTTTTAATAAAGCGGCTCAAGGAAATAGTCAAATACTGGTGGTTAGCGGTGCTCCAGGTATTGGAAAATCGTCTTTAATTAATGAAATTCAAAAACCGTTAACTCAAAAACAGGGGTATTTTATTTCCGGTAAGTTTGATGAGTTTACCAAGGAAAATGCCTATACAGCGATCATTAAAGCGTTCAGCGCGTTAATAAAAAATATTCTTAGTGATTCTGAAGAAGTCATCGAACGGATAAAAACCAGAATATTGTCGGTACTTAATGGCAATGCTCAAATTATCATCGATATGATCCCATCAGTTGAATTGATTATTGGTAAACAAGCGCCGGTCCAACAAATCGGTCCATTAGAAACACAGAATCGATTTAATCGCGTCTTTAGTGATTTTGTCGAAATATTTGCCCAAAAAGAACATCCACTCACCCTTTTTATAGATGACTTACAATGGGCTGATGCTGCAAGTTTAAACTTATTAGAACAACTAGCTAATAATGAAAACTTAAATTACTTCTATTTAATATCTTCCTACCGTGACAACGAAATTGATAGTACCCATCCTGCACAATTATTATTGGACAATCTAAAAAATAAATCAGCTGCATTTAACTCAATTTCTTTAAAACCTTTAAGTATATCAAGCACTAACCAATTAATTGCGGATGTATTAAAAAATAAGCCCGGAAAAATCAAAGAATTGACGCAAATAATCCATACAAAAACCGAAGGTAATCCGTTTTTTCTCAATTTATTTCTTCAAACATTATATGAACAAAATTTATTACGATTTGATTTAGAAAGAGGTTGGTTCTGGGATATTAAAGAAATTAATAACCTACAAGCCACTGAAAATGTGGCTCAAATGATGTTAAATAAACTGAGCCGTTTACCTTCAACAGCACAAGAAATTTTAAAAATTGCAGCTTGTTTAGGGCATTCTTTTCAACTCAGTGATCTGCAAATTGTATCAAAAAAGAATAAAGAAAAAATCCTTCAGGAAATATTTCCTGCTTTAAGAGCCGGTATTATCCTGCGTAGAAAAAATAATTATTATTTTGTTCATGACCGGGTCCAAGAATCGGCCTATTCTCTTATCGAAGAAGAAGAAAAAAAACAACTGAATCTGACTATCGGCCGAACGTTATTAGCCAATATTAAAAATACTTTACTTGATCAACAGATTTTCAATATAACTAATCATTTAAATGAGGGATTAACTCTTATAACCGATCCTGAGGAAAAAGTTAATTTAGCTAAACTTAACTTAAAAGCCGGAAATAAGGCATTAAAAAATACCGCTTATAATCACGCCCTGACTTGTTTTAAAACAGGACTCAAATGCTTAACCGATCAACCCTGGGAAAAACACTACGAACTCTGCTTTGAATTGCACAAAGGGCGAGCAGAAAGTGAATATTTGACTGGCAATTTCGATGCTTCATTAAAATTTCTCGAGATTGCTTTAAAAAAAGCACGCTCCTCTAATGATCAAGTACAAATATACTGTATGTTAATTTATCAATATACGATAAAAGCAAAATATGCAGAAGGTATCAATGCTGGCCGCAAAGCTTTAACACTATTAAACGTCAAATTACCCGAACAAAATCTAATCCAAGCCCTAGAAGAAGAAGTCAATTTAGCCAAACAAAATTTAGCCGATCGCGATGTGGCTTCATTACTCCACTCACCTACCATGCAAGCTTCAACCATGAAGTCAGCCATGCAAGTATTAATGAGTATGCAACCTACAGCTTATATGTTTAGCCCTGACTTATATAGCTTAATCGCTGTAAAAATGGCTAATATTTCGCTTAAAAATGGGCATATACCTGAATCTGCTAAGGCATATATAACTTATGCCAATATTTTAAGTTCAGTATTTAACAAATATAGGCTTGGTTATGAGTTTGGCATGTTAGGCCTAAAAATGAGTGATAATTACAATGACCTCATTCAAAAATGTCGAGGGCGTTTTATTTACGTGGCCTTTTTAGTCCATTGGCAAAAGCATCTTAATCTGACTGAATCAATGATGACAGAAGGATATCAGTACGGATTGGAATGCGGTGACTTTCAATATGCAGCTTATAATTTAAGCTTTGGTTCAGCTAATCTATTTTATCAAGGTTACAATTTACCAAACCTGGAAAAGAAACTCGATGTTTATATGCGTTTTGCTCAAAAAGCACAACATCAGATGTCTATGGATACTATCCAAGGATTTCAATTAGCCGTTGAAAATTTACGTGGCCGAACCACTAACCGATTATCATTTGATACAAATCATATTAATGAAATGCAGTTTTTAAAAAATTGCTTCGAACGAAATACCAGTAGTGCCTGTTATCTTCTCATTCTAAAAGCACAGGTGCTTTACTTGGCAGGCGAACCTGAACAAGCTTTAGAGCGAATATTATTAGCCAAACGAATTCTTAATTATATTCGAGGCACTAGTGCATCTGCAGAGTATGTCTTTTTCTATTCATTGATTTTGTGTGCTTTAATTCCAAATGCTAATGATAAAAAAGACGAATATTATCAGCAAATAAAAGAAAACCAGGCACAAATGAAAATGTGGATGGATAATTGTGAGGATAACTTTCAACACAAATACCTTTTAGTCCAAGCTCGGTTAGCAGAGTTAGACAATAATGCAGTAGATGCTATGGCTTTATACGACCAGGCTAGAGACTCTGCTATAAAATATCGCTTCATTCAAAGTGAGGCCTTGATCAATGAACTCAGTGCTAATTTCTGGTTTTCTATTGGTCGCAACAAAGTTGCCATCGAATATCTAGACAATGCCTATCACGCTTACATGATTTGGGGAGCAATATCAAAAACCAAACAATTAGAAGAAAAATATCCCCGATTAAAAGAACATGCTTTAATCACTGAGTCCACCAATAAAACTACCCGCTTTAGAAGCAAACGAACCAGTCACTCACACACTAATGTAACCGAATCTATCGATATTCATTCAGTAATGGAAGCTTCACAGGCTATTTCCGAGGAAATTGTCCCGGAAAAATTACTCAATAAAGTCATGCGTATCATGATAGAAAATGCTGGAGCTCAACGCGGTTATTTTCTTTTTAAACAGGGTGACAATCTAGAAATAATGGTAGGAGCAGAAGTTAATGAGGAACAACAAATTTCCTATATTCCAAGTAAAGCCATTACGGAAAAAAAATCTTTTTCAGAAAGTATTGTCAATTATGTAAGACGAACACAAGAAAGTGTGGTACTCGATGATGCTGCCGACGAAGAACGTTTTGAACAAGATACTTATGTTAGAGAACATCAGCCTAAATCACTATTATGCTTGCCTATTCTTCATCAAGGCAATTTAAAAGGGATACTTTATCTGGAAAATAATCTCGTTGTCGGTGCATTCACCGCTAATCGATTAGAGCTTTTAAGCCTATTAGCTGCCCAAGCAGCAATTTCTCTTTTAAATGCCAACCATTATGCCGAATTAGAGGAAAAAGTTGCAGAACGCACCCTCGAATTACACAAAAAAAATGAAGCTTTGCAAGAAACTCACCGGCAATTAGAAGAACTCAGTCTTACTGATACCCTAACATCGATGCAAAATAGGCGGTTTCTCAGTAAATACTTGGACGATGACTTAAAGGTAGTCCTCCAAAAACACCAAGAATGGCATGCGAACAAACAACAAGTATCACTACAAAATGCTGACTTAGTATTTTTCCTTTTGGATATCGACCATTTTAAGCATGTAAATGATACCTATGGGCATTCAGCAGGTGATCAGGTTTTAATCAATATTCGTGCAATTATAAAAAAAATTTTTCGTGAATCCGATTATATTGTCCGGTGGGGGGGCGAAGAAATTGTCGTCATCGCTCGATTTGTTGATCGAAAATTTGCTCCAGTTTTGGCAGAACGCCTACGAAAAGCATTTGAAAACTATATTTTCGAGATTGGTGATAATTTAAGCATAAAAAAAACATGTTCGATTGGGTTCTCTAGTTTCCCCTTTATCCCTCTACCGAATGAACCGGTTAGTTGGCTCAATGTCATTGATATCGCTGATGCGGCTTTATATGCGGTCAAGCATTCAGGACGTAATGCCTGGCTTGGATTAGAACCTTGTCTTAAAATTAGCATTGAAGAATTTTTCAATTTGCTGAATGAAAATCCTCAATATTTGGTCGATACTGGAAATATTAAGCTTCACTCTCCTCAAGACGAAAACTATCAATATACCTGGAAATAATCCCTCTTTTATTTATAACTATTAAAAAACTTTAGGTTTTACATAAAATAATAATATAGAAAAAAATAGTAATACATCCTAAAGTTAAGGCATTAGTCTTTAACCTAGAAAACGCAATTGCCATCTACTGAGTTTTTTAGGTTTAACTATCCCAATAATATCCCAAAATAAATGCAGTTATTATTCATTTATAGGTATGTGACAAGGGAAAAAAGTGCTACCATTGGACAATTTTGATAATTAAACGGTATAATAGATACTGTTTTCATCATTTAGTTTTTTAATAATTAGTATTAAAACCGAACTAATAACATTAGAGTGTAGTGGTTGGTGATTTAATCAACGCTAACCGTCTCAATAATGGGGATCCATAATATGAATCAACCGATAAAAAAAATTCTGGTCGCTAACCGTGGTGAAATAGCCATTCGGATACTCCGAGCAGCATCAGAGCTTAAAATAAAAACTGTATCTATCTTTACTCACGAAGATAGATTTTCACCTCACCGTTATAAAGCGGACGAAGCTTATCAAATAGGCGAAGACGACGAGCCTTTACGACCCTATTTAGATATTGAAGCTATAATCAGTATTGCTAAATTGAATAATGTAAATGCTATCCATCCGGGTTATGGATTCTTGTCTGAAAACGTTCAATTTGCCCGTCGTTGTGGTGAAGAAGGAATTATTTTTATTGGTCCTAAACCAGAAGTCATGGAAGCCCTTGGCGACAAAATTGCTGCTAAAAATAATGCCATTGCAGCTGGTCTTCCTATCATTAAAAACAGTCGTGTTCCATTAGATAGCTACGAAATTGCCAAAGAAGAAGCTGAGTATATTGGCTTCCCCGTCATGTTAAAAGCTGCCTCTGGTGGCGGTGGTCGTGGAATGCGTGTGATTCGTTCCATTGATGAATTAGAAACCTCATTTAATGATGCGAAAAGTGAAGCCGGTAAGGCATTTGGCGATGATACCGTATTTTTAGAAAAATATATCGATTCACCCAAACATATCGAAGTTCAGATTCTTGGTGATACGCATGGTAATCTCGTTCATCTTTATGAACGTGATTGTTCGGTTCAACGTCGATTCCAAAAAGTAGTCGAAGTTGCTCCAAGTATTACTTTATCAGAAGAAACACGCTCAAAGTTACATAATTATGCATTAGATATTACCCGTCATGTAAATTATACCAATGCGGGTACAGTCGAGTTTTTAGTTGATAAAGACGAAAATATTTTCTTTATTGAAGTGAACCCTCGGGTTCAGGTCGAACATACGATTACTGAAGAAGTAACCGGAATTGATATTGTTCGCAGCCAGATTCGCGTTGCTGACGGTTGTAAATTATCTGGACCTGAAATCAATATCCCCTCTCAAGAAGCAATAACCTGTGAAGGCTATGCTATTCAATGCCGTATTACCACTGAAGATCCAGAAGATAATTTCAAACCTGACTTTGGTACGATTATCGCCTATCGCAGTGCCGGTGGTTTTGGAATTCGCTTAGATGTAGGTGCAGCTTATTCTGGCGCAAGAGTTTCGCCATTTTTCGACTCGATGTTGGTAAAAGTATCTTCATGGGGACGAACTTATGCTGGAGCTATTCAGCGGGTAAATCGTGCCTTACGTGAATTTAGAATTCGTGGTGTTAAAACCAATATTGGCTTCCTGGAAAATGTTTTGGCCAATGAAACCTTTACTGCTGGTCAAGCAACGGTAACCTTTATTGATAACCATCCCGAGTTATTCGAATTCCGTTCATCTTTTGACCGTGCCACTAAAACTTTAAATTATTTGGCTAATGTTTCCATTAATGGTAACCCGGATGTAAAAGTTTGCGAAAAACATCGTCAGTTCCGTAAGCCTTTAGTGCCGTCTTTCGATCGTTTCAAAGAAGCACCCAAGGGTACTAAAAATCTTTTAGATGAGATGGGACCGGATAAATTTGTTGATTGGATCAAAAATCAAAAGAATATCATGTATACCGATACAACGATGCGTGATGCACACCAATCATTGCTAGCAACCCGTGTCCGTACCCGCGATATGTTAAAAGTTGCCGAGGGTTATGCCAAAAACCACCCCCAACTTTTCTCTCTAGAACTCTGGGGCGGTGCCACCTTTGATGTATCCATGCGATTCTTACACGAATGCCCATGGGATCGTCTGCAAAAACTCCGTAAAGCCATTCCAAACATTTTATTCCAAATGTTATTCAGAGGCTCTAACGCAGTCGGATATAAAGCTTATCCTGACAATTTGGTAGAGAAATTCATTATCGAATCTTGGGAAAATGGTATTGATGTATTCCGTATTTTTGATTCATTGAATTGGATCGAAGGTATGAAACAATCCATCCAAATAGTCAGAGAAAAAACCGGTGGATTAGCAGAAGCAACCATTTGTTATACCGGAGATGTCTTAAATACCGATCCAAGTAACCGCTATAATATGCAATACTATATTGATTTAGCGAAAAAGTTGGAAGATGCCGGTGCGCATACTCTAGCCATTAAAGATATGGCTGGTTTATTAAAACCATTTGCTGCCCAAGAATTAATTCCAGCAATCAAAGAAGCTGTTGACCTTCCAATTCATTTGCATACGCATGATACAGCAGGAGTTCAGGCTGCTACTTTATTAAAAGCGATTGAAGCAGATGTAGATATTGTTGATGCTTGTTTAAGCTCCATGTCAGGTCTTACCTCACAGCCTAATTTGAACTCTATGATTGCCGTTATGCAAGGGCACGAAAGAGAACAAAAATTCAATTTAGCTTCACTAAACCAATATGCGAATTATTGGGAAGATGTACGTGAATATTACTACCCATTTGAGTCAGGTCTAAAAGCAGGTACTGCCGAAGTTTATGACCATGAAATTCCTGGTGGTCAATATTCTAACTTACGTCCTCAGGCAATTGCCCTAGGTTTAGAGCATAAGTTTGAAGAAATTAAAAAATACTATGCTATTGTAAACCGTATGTTTGGTGACATTGTCAAAGTAACTCCATCATCTAAAGTTGTTGGGGACATGGCACTATATATGGTATCCAATAGTCTAACTGAAGACGATATCATGAAGCGTGGTGATACCCTCGCCTTCCCGGATTCAGTGATTGATATGTTTAAGGGTGATTTAGGTAAAATCGATGGCGGATTCCCTGAAGCATTATCAAAAATTATTCTAAAAGGACAAGAACCACTTAAAGAAAGACCCAATATTTATTTGGATCCCGTTGACTTTGACGCAGAGTTTGAAGCATTTAAAGAAGAATTCGATCAAGATCAAACCATGTTGGACTTCTTATCGTATAAGATGTATCCGGATGTCTTTAAAAACTTTTATAACCACAAATCAGAATATGGTGAAATTTCTTACTTAACAACTCCGGCCTTTTTCTACGGTCTCGCTGTTGACGAAGAAATTACTGTGGAAATTGGCAAGGGTAAGGTTATTATTATTCGCCTGTTATTTGCCTCTGCACCTGGTGAAGATGGAATGCGCACCGTAACCTTCGACTTAAATGGTCAAACTCGTACGGTGAGAGTGAGAGATACTTCTGTTGTATCAACCCACAAGGTCAATCAAAAAGCCTCTGAGGTTCACGAAATTGGTGCACCACTACAAGGTAAACTTTCTGATGTGATTGTTAGAGAAGGTGACGTGGTACAAAAGGATGCTCCACTATTCGTGATCGAAGCCATGAAGATGGAAACAACCGTGACTGCTCCATTTGATGGTAAGATTAAGAAGGTTCATATTCAAGCCGGAGAGCTTATAGAGCAAGACGATTTGATTGTTGAATTTAAATAAATAAATAAGTAAGTAAGTAAGTAAACACAAAAAAAGCCGGGGCTAACCCCGGCTTTTTTCATCCTCAAGTATTTTATCCTAAATTAATTAGTTAAACCTAGAAAACAAAAAAAGCCAGACTTAAATCTGGCTTTTTTAAAGTAACTAAACTCTTTTTAGTGAGTTAGTTATTGAGCGGGTGCTGGTGCTGCTGGAGCAGCTGGAGCCGCATATGGGTTATATGGTTGCTGGTAATAGCCGCCACCATATGGGTTGTATGGCTGCTGCATAGGATAACCACCATAAGGATAGCCGCCGCCATAACCACCACCATATGGATAACCATAACCTCCGCCATAAGGACGGTAACCACCACCATAGCCGCCACCATAATAATCATCATCGTCATCCCAGATATCTTCCATTTCTTCCATCCAGTAACGTGGATCCCATTCATCATAAGGATTACAGCCAGGAATCTTACCCATAGGTCCCCAACATTTCCAATCATCGTCACTACCCCAAAAGGCAGAAGCGTTACTTGCAAGCCCCATTAAGAAGGCCGAAAATACAGATATTGCAATTATTTTCTTCATGTCCATCTCCCCAAATAAAGGATTAATTAACCTAAATAACCTATAAATATAACATCAAACTGATTAAGTTTACCTTTTTATAATAAACTAAAATACTACCAATTGTAAATCTTAAAACGGCAAATAAATTAAAATATAACTACTTTCTTATATTGTTCTATTAATACCTAATTTATGCATTTATTACAAACTAAGCACAGTAGAAAAATATATACTACTTCTTGAATAATTCAAGTACCTTTTCAAGAAACCGCCCCACACTAGACCTTATATTCTAGCCTAAATGACGCCTTATTCCCTATTTAAGGAATTAACCTCAACGGAAAAAATACTTAATTTTCCCATACCATTATAATAGGAGCGTATTTCAAGTTTCCCCTGAGGTTTTTCAACACTAAAATCAAAATTTAATGTCAGGATTTTCCCTTGACTATCAGGCAATGGATGTTGTGATATATATTGGCTATCACCATTAAATTGAATCACTTGGTCCCAAGTGCCAGCATTACCTTCCGCCTTATATTTTATACTTGCCCGGTATAATCCAGGTAAAATTGGATAATATGGGCCATAAGTCAGTATCCCCTTTGCCATATTATCAGTATTCGTCACACTACAAAAAAATGGATTAACAATTGCTTGAGAATTTCTTGGTAATCGACATGCTTTCCATTTTTTAATCGATTGAATTTTAATATGCATATATGCTGGTAACTGCTTAATCTTCAGGTTTGAATTTAAGTCAATAGTTAAATCCCTAAATCGAGATGAATTTATGGATACCTTTTCAAGGTTTTCATCTAATGCTAAACGGCTGACACAATAGGATTTATCAACTAAACCTATCGAATTAATTATGCTGACTTCTGGTTTCGATATATATTTCTTTTTAAGCTCATTTTTTTGAATCGAAAAGTTTTTAATACAAGCTTTTTGAGGACTGATCAAATATAAGGCCTGAATTTTGTCAAATCCATATAGTTCTAAACGACTAAATATCAGCATCTTTTGTTCATTTTTATGGATTTTCCACACCGAATTATTTAACAATTCTGGTAAAAAAAGAAGATAAGGTTTGTCTACACGTCGTGCAAAATCAAAACCATAATAATTAGCATAACTGGTGTTTCGCCATTTATTACCAATTTTGTCTCCATGCACATCACGCAAAAAATAGCGTCCTTTGACAACATCATCTTTTAGCCCATCAACACCTGGAATTTTCATTGAGGGAATATAAATATTGTCAATTTTTTTTTGCGAATAAACTGAAAGCAATTCAGCCCTGCGTAGCTGGTGTTGATAAGTAGTAAGATATTGTTCAAGCACTAACACAAAATCCATTGTCCAAATCAACAATAAAATACCGCTGGCTGGAATTACTACTAATAACTTAGTTTGGAATTGTTGCCACAATGGCAATATTAGGGTTGTTAATCCGACAATTACCGCTATTTCGGTAACAAAGGCAGTTCTATATTTAAAGTTGATTCCTGCTGACCCCACCATACTAAACGCAAACAAAATCGCAATAATCAACCATAACCAAAGTCTATTTCCATTTAGTTCAACTTTGGGTCCTTTCAATTGCTGAAAGATTAAAATGCTGAATAGAACGATGAATACATAGACAACTGGCATATCCTGACTAAAATGTTGCCAAATAACATCTATCAAGCCATCAAAACGTTCAAAAAAATTTAATCCAGAAGATTGTTCTTCATAACGTATATAGTTTCCCGGAGCACTGACTAAAATAATTCCCCCAATTACCTGTCCTATTGCCACTAACCAATACCAAAGAGGAGGCCGTTTTAAATAAAACGTAGAATAGATTAAGGTGAATAGCATAAATATAGCTAAACTGACAGAAACGTTTTCTAAGCCAATCGCTAATAAAAGAGTCATCATTGGAAGAATGAATAAACCTATCCAAGTATTGGTTTTAATTCTTTCTTCAGCTAATAAATCAATAAATGGATTTATGATTAAAATTGAAAAAGTAATGACCCAAAGATAAGCAACAGCGCCTGTTTTCCATAAAATAGCTTCTCCAAAACTTTCAGTAAAAAACCAAACACAAATAAAAATGCAAAAAATAGTTAATAAATCACTGGGTTCTTTTGAAGGCCATCGACCAATTGCTCCACGAAAAATACTAGCCAGTAATAAACAAAAAACCAGGCTATTAATAATAGCAAAAACCAAATTCGAAGCAGGATATTTTAATAAGGCAAGAAAAGTAAAAAATAATACACTGAGACGCCCACCCCAAGCATAATATTCATCATAAATGCGAGTAAAAATAGCAGAAAAGTCGGCTATCTCGACGGCTCGCCACCAATCATCTCCCCATAGTGGTGTCAGTAAATTAAGTAATAAAAGAAGGCAAAAAATAACACCGTAAAATAGATACACATATCGATTAAAATAATAAGAGCTTAAATTAAACATTGGGTATTTTCCTAAAAATAATACTCTTTACACGGGGAGTAAATTGTATATGTTATTTAGACTAAGCTCATTATGTTCAGTGATTTATTTATCTATAAAAAGGAAAGCTAAAAAAGTTTTATCCAAAAAAACACAGTTGACTTCGTAGTGAGAGCCACTAGCTGACAGGTAGACGAATGGTAAATTTTGTACCTTTATTGGGTTCACTCTGTACTTCTATAGAACCTTTATGATTTTGAATAATTTCATAACTAAGATATAAACCCAGGCCCGTCCCCTGCCCGACTGTCTTGGTGGTAAAGAAGGGATCAAACAGCCGCTTAATATTCTCAGCCTCAATTCCTTTTCCTGTATCTGCTATTTCCACAACCACTTCATCACCCTGATGTTGTGTTTGTATGGTAATTTCACCATGTTCATCTAGGGCTTGTGCGGCATTGACCAGAAGATTGGTAAAGACCTGATTCAACTGGCTAATATTACACATGACTTTAGGTAACCTACCTAAAGATATATGCACATCTGCATTATATTTGAGTTCGTTCCAGACCACTTTTAAGGTAAGTTCGATTGCCTCATTAATATCATTTTCTGCAATTTCACCTTCATCTGCATGTGCAAATGCTTTCATACCTTTAACAATCGTTTTAACTCGTTTTGTTCCTTCTCGACTATCAACCATAAGTTCTGGAATATCATCTAAAATAAAATCCAAATCTACCTTTTCTTTCATGATTTTTATTTTTTCTAGTAGCACTTGTAATTGGTTATTTTTTTCTTCATTACATAACTCTTCAAGCCTCGCATAATAACCAAGCAGCTCTAGGATACTTTCCATATATTCATCCAATGTAGACAAGTTACTACAGATAAAACCAACCGGATTATTGATTTCATGAGCTATACCAGCAGATAGTTGCCCAATAGAAGCCATTTTTTCCGATTGTAGTAGTTGTTGAAACGTCCCTTCCAAACGTTGCTTGGCATCTCGTAGACTGGCCGTGTGTTCCCGCACTTTATGTTCAAGGTGCCGTTCGCGTTCTGCAAAGTGTAGATGAGTATTAACTCTAGCTTGAAGTTCTGCATGGTTAAACGGTTTTTTCAGATAATCCACCGCCCCCAAATGTAAAACTTGAGAAATAGTATTACTTTCAATAAGTGCCGAAATTACTAATATAGGGGGATAGTCAATCTCGGGGTGCGCTTGGATATATTTAAGCACATCAAAACCGGATATATCTGGGATCCTTAGCTCCAGCAGAACCAAATTAACGGTATGACTAGTAAGAATATTAAGACATTGTCGGCCACTTTCTGCTTCAAGTACTTGGTAATCTTCAGGAAGGAACCGCTTGGCAATCATTCGATTGGCTTTATTATCATCCACAATAAGAATCACAGGGTTCTGTTTTTCTGATCTTTCTGCCGCCCTCGCCTCTGGTAAGCCACTGGGGAGTTGTTTTGTTTTTAAGTGTATTTCAGGGCTTGCCTCCATATTTGTAGCATTAATTACTTGAGTTGATTTATCTTGCATTGTTTCCCATTGAATCAACAACTCATCAGGAGGTATTCTCTTATTAGTTGGTAAAACTACCGTAAAGCAGCTACCAACCCCAGGTACACTATCCAGACGTATCAAACCATTTAATTGTTCTACTCCACTTTTAACCAATGCCAGTCCCATACCAGCACCTTCATTATAAATTTTGCTTTCATAGTCGACCCCTTGTTCAAAGCATTCATAAATTTTTTCCTGATGTTTCTTAGGAATACCCGGCCCAGTATCTTTTACTGATACAGCAACCCCATATTCACCAATGGCGTTAGCAATAAATTCGACTCTACCCGTATTGGTAAATTTAATGGCGTTGTCCAATAGGTTAGAAAAAATTTGTAACAATAACTCTACATCGCTTTTTACTACCAGATCTTCTTGTACACTGATAACACCTTGGAGTTGTTTAGTTGACAGTTTTTTTGTATAGCCAGAGAACAACTCCTGCAAGAGAGGAGTCAGTTGAACCACTTCCTCCTTAACCGAATGTTGCATTTGTTGGCTAACCGTAAGCAGTTGAGTAACCAGCGATTGTAGACGTTTACTCGAATTATGAATAAGGTTGATGGGTTCGAATAATTTTTCATTTAGCTTACCAAACCCACCATCTTGAAGAACAAAACTAAATCCTAATATACTATTAAGGGGAGTATTCATAGCATGACTTATTTTGACCAGAAATTTTTCCATCATATTGGCCTGCTCTCTAAGTTTTTGATTTTGTTGTTCAAGAGCACGATATGATGATTTGAGTTCTTTTAAGTCACAAGTTTGTTGCAGGTCGATGAAATTCGGTGAATCATTCATTTTTATTTCCAGAGGTTTTACCCTTGATTTACAAAAAACTAACTAAAATTTTTCTGAAGATCGATTTGCCATACAAAATAAAAAATAATTCCCATGGATTTAGTTATCTGAATATTATAAGGCAATTTTATAAATTTGCTCCGAGCATTGGGCAAATGCTTCCATCATTTACAATTGTTCATTTTGTCCCTTAAGTGCCTTTTTTGCATATTACAGGCTAATACGAGTACCAACTCGGGCACGGATTGTTGCAGGAGAAATCGGTTTACAAATAAAATCTACGGCACCAATTTCCAAAGCCTTTGTTTCACATTGGCGATAATCAGTTCGCGTCTTCTTCCTATAAGTTAAACATAAAACCCAAACTTAAATCTGTAAATACATAGCTTCACTTTATAAAAAGAGATAAATTATTCTTTTTAATCTAGGTACTTAAATAAAATAACGAAAATATTACTTGCTCTTCTAGGGTGATTAAAATTTGCCATTTATATATGTTATGGTACAATGACTTATGTGTCAAGTGCGACATTTGCGACATTAATGCATTTTATACAATGCTAAGCAGGCAAAAAGGAGAGCATCATTGCAAACATTAACAACTGGTGAAATTGCCAAATATTGTGGTGTTAATTTACGAACGGTAATCCGCTGGATTGATCAGGGACACCTCAAATCCTTCAAATTACCTGGTCGAGGAAATAATCGGATTTTATTACCCGAGTTTCTCAGTTTTATGAGTGAGCACGACATCCCTTTACCTAATGAATTTCGCAGTTATAGCCGCAAGATATTGATTGTCGATGACGATCAGGCCATGGCAAATAGTATTCAGCGCACCATACGCAGTGCGGGATATGAAACAGAATTAGCCTTTGATGGTTTTCAAGCCGGTGATGCCATCAATTGGTTTATGCCTGCTTTAATTACCCTGGATCTACAAATGCCAGGTATGGATGGTCTAAAAGTTATTGAGTTTGTGAGAAAAAAATCGCACCTGGCTCGAATAAAGATTTTAGTAATTTCAGCGCTCTCAAATGAACATTTGGATGAAGCTCTGACCGCAGGTGCTGACGAGGTTATAAGCAAACCCTTTGAGAGCAAAGAGTTGATAGAAAAAGTAGCCTTATTATTAAAACATGAGAAATCAATATGAATCCTCAAACTGATCCTGACCTATCGCAGGAACAATTGCACAATCTAAAACAACACCTGATCCAATCCCAAAGAATGGTAGCTCTGGGAATAATGACAGCCGGGATAGCCCATGAGTTAAATAATCCTATTGGTTATATAACAAATAATTTAGCCGCACTTCAAGACTATATGCATACCCTATTACCTCTTATTACTACTTGTCTAGAGTATGCCAATACAGAACCGGGTACTGAGCTTCGAAATAGAATCCAACCTATGGTTTCCGATACGGATCTTGATTTTATCCTAACCGATATCAAACCATTACTTAGTGATGCTATTGAAGGAAGTGCTAAGTTGGGGAATATTGTCAGTTCACTGAAACAATTTGGTCAGAACGACAGTGTCGGAGGTGAGTTGTTTGATTTAAACCAATGCGTGAATGATAGCCTACAATTGCTTAGAAAAGAGCTAAAGTATAAAGCCACAATATACCTACAACAGAATAAGCTTCCCGCCTTGCATGGATTCCCTAAAGAAATAAATCAAGTAATTATAAATTTACTCCTCAATGCCACACAAGCCATTACTGACTGGGGTGACATCACGATTGAAACTCGTGCAACAACTACGGAAGTTGTTTTAAACATAAAGGATACCGGCGAAGGTATCACAGAAAAAAATCTACAAAAACTGTTCGCTCCATTTTTTACCACTCATACAAAAAATATTGGGTTAGGACTTTATATCAGTCATGAAATTATTCAAGCACACAAAGGTAGCATTAAAGTAGAAAGTCACTTGGGCTCTGGAACAAGCTTCACGATTACTTTACCAATTCCAAAATTTAGAGATGACAAAATACCGGAGAAAAAAAATGAATGACAAACTCAGTGATAGTTTATCCTTAGAAGTTTCATCTGCTGAAAATAATTTGAATATTATTAATCCAAATGAACAAATCCGACTCCTACTTGTAGACGATGAAACGGCCATATTGGATTCTCTAAAACGACTGTTTCGAGATTCACCTCACCAAGTTTCTCTAGCTGAAAATGGTGATAAAGCACTGGAATTACTAGCTAATACAGATATCGATATTATTATATCAGATATGAGTATGCCGCAGATGAGTGGAGAGGATTTACTCAAGCAGGTCGGAGCACTCTATCCAGAAATCAAAATAATAGTTTTAAGTGGTTATACGGAACCGGCCAGCATTCTCAATGTGATTAATGATGCTCACATATATAGCTATGTACAAAAACCATGGGATGACCTGGACCTCAAGCTTAAAGTAAAAAACGCAGCAGAAAAACTTTATCTAGAACGTCTAACAAAAAACCAAAATAATGCCTTAAAACAAAAAAATAATGCATTTGAACAACTGAATAAGACACTTGAAGAACAAGTTGAAAAACGGACTACTGAACTACTTGAAACACAACAATCCTTACAAAAAGCGTATGAAAAAATGCAGCAGAGCTATTCTAGTATTGTAAAGATGCTGTCCTACTATAGTGGGTTAGCGACTCCTGCGCTAGTAAACCATGGCGAGAGAGTAGCCGAACTTGCTGTTCAATTTGCCCGCTACATTAACCTTGATGAACCTGCAGTTAAAGAAATTGAAACAGCCGCATTATTGCATGATATTGGGCTTGCAGTGATTGATAATGAAATTCTTGCCAAACCTTATATTAAACGCTCCACGTTTGAGAAAAAACTCATTGAGCAACATGCTATTTTGGGGGAAAGTACCTTAATGAGTTTACCAACCATGCATAGTGAAGCAAAAATTATTCGTCACCATCATGAGTTATACAATGGCGAAGGTTATCCCGATCAATTATCAGGAAAAAATATTCCCCTGGGAGCCCGAATCATTCTACTGGCAAATGATTATGATGATATGACTTCCAGTAATAGTGTTGCCAGTCCTATGAACAAACAAGATGCAGTTGAATTAATAAGGAAGTTCAAACAGCAGCGCTATGACCCTGACTTTTGTGATGATTTTTGTCAGATGATACTGACTCAAACAAATCCATCACATTATAAAAACGGAATGATAAGGTCCTTAAAATCTGACCAGCTCGAGCCGGGAATGCTGCTACACGAAAACCTATTAAGTCGACAAGGCATGTTATTATTGACAGCAGGGAATAAGCTAACCGCACATTCTATCGAAAGCATCAGACGTTTAGAGGGAAGTGAACAACAAAATTATACTTTTTATATTGATACCGAAAGTCCAGTTTCAGACCCAGAAACCACAGACAATTCAATTTTGGAGGAAGAAAAAATAACCAGCAGTTAATTAGCACTTTATCTCAGCGACTACCCATCATGCTTCAAGCTAGAAAATCAATCATTTATAGGCTGATAGCCAATACGCTCTAGGTAGTGTTCATCAATTTCCTTTTTAGCCACATGTACAGCAGTAAGTGGTGTAAATTCCATATCCGTTGATTGCGATGGATAATGATGCAATGCGACAGCTTCTACAATAACATCAGAGAACCCCCACAGTTTTAATAAATAAGCTCCAACCCAGCCATGGTGAGTTCCAAATAATTGCTCTTCTTGCTCACATAATAACCTTCCGGATTGCTCAGCAAATAGCTCATCACGGTGGGAGCCTTCCTCCACTTGTTCCGCCAGAACCAATCGACCAATATCATGCAGCAAACCAGCCAAAAAAGACGATTCTTGTATTGCTTTGCTCTGAGTAGATTGACGGGCAATCTCCTTCGCTTGGTGGGCGATATACAGACTATCTTTATACAATTGTTCATGCCAGGGTTGAGGTTCTGGCTGATCCTGAAGTTTCCCAATCAACTCATAGTGTAGTATCAACCCTTTGATAGTTTTGATACCGAGCAAAGTAACGGCACGCTCTAAATCATTAATTGGTTGCGAAACTCCCAAAAAAGCACTATTAGTAAGCTGTAATATTTTACTCACCAAAGCCATATCTTGTTGTAGCACATTGCAAATATCTTTGGCACTAAGATATTCATTCTCGGCCTGCAAGGTTTGCGTAAGTGAACGATATAACCGTGGAGCTGGTGGCAATGCTTTTAAATTCCCTAAGGTTTGCAGCAGCTCCTCATTTAGTGCCATTTTATTAAGCCCTTCGACCCGCTGGATCAGTTCGATAAGAACTTCGGACTCAAAAGGTTTAGCGAAGAAAAGGTGGGCGTGGTTAGCCGCCTTAACCGCTTGCTCTTCATCACTATAACCTGAAAGAATAACCCGTAATGCTCCGGGGCTATGTTTTTTTGCTTCTGAAAGAACATAACAACCATCTTTTCCCGGCATTTTCATATCAGATACCACCAGATGATATTGATTGCATTTTAGACGTTCAATTGCTTTTAGAGGATCGTCAAAAAACTCAAACTGGTGCTGTTTTAGCATATGTCTTAGTATGCGCTTAAAAGCTCTAAGTATCGCAGGTTCATCATCAACAAATAAAATATTCATCACTAAGCCAGAGTATTTTTTGAAGAAAGTGTGTTAATAATACTGCCAATTTTGCCTAATGTTAGCCTAGTATTTCGTGGTAAAATCAACACTATAATATTCACCAATAGATTGAATTAAGAGAAGTTTTTTTTATGTTATTATTTACATCAATAATCCTAGAAAAACACCTATATAAATCTTCATTTTATTATCGAATGTATATGTTTTTTTGGGGTACATTATAACAGAAAAAATATTATAAATAGCTCGAAAAAATCAATTGAGCTGATTAGAATGAGTGATTTTTTCTTAAGCAATTGATTTAAACTGACATACTTATTAAATCTAAATTAATCAGTTGAACCTAAAAAGCGCAGTTGACTTCGTAGCGAGGTTCAGCCTGGGCGGCCCCAATCAAAATGTTCTAGAAAATCCTTAAGAATTTTCAACACGAGTATTCCGTACAAAAAATTGAGAATATTTCTTGGTTATCACTAACGGCAAAAAGCATAGCTATATATGAACTAAACCCTTTACCGTCAAGGTGAAATTGCCTGATTGGTTGAAATACCTTATTCAGTTATACCCAATGCCTCAGCAACACCTTTCCCGTATCGAGGATCGGCTTTAAGACAGTTACCGATATGACGTTTTTGGACCGTTATATCAGCACCGCCGACAGATCTGGCAGTATTTTCAAAAAGTACTTGCTGTTGCTCTTTGTTCATTAATCTGAACAAATCTCCCGCTTGAGTATAGTAATCCTGATCATCTTCACGATGATTCCAATACTCAGCAGCACCATACAATTCTAATGGAGGTTCTTTATTTTCAGCCTGTTCCTGCCATTCACCCATACTATTCGGTTCATAGCCCGGAGTATTTCCAAAATTTCCATCAACACGCATAGCACCGTCACGATGAAAACTATGATAAGGACAGCGCGGTGCATTTACCGGTATTTGAGCATGGTTTACGCCTAAACGGTAACGTTGTGCATCGCCATATGAGAACAATCGCCCCTGTAACATCTTATCAGGCGAGAAACCGATGCCCGGTACAATGCTGGCAGGATTAAAGGCCGCTTGTTCTACCTCTGCATGATAGTTATCAGGATTGCGGTTAAGTTCCACAACCCCAACATCAATTAGCGGATAATCCTTATGAGACCAAATTTTCGTCAAGTCAAAGGGATGAAAGCGGTAATCCTGCGCATCCTTCTCAGGCATGATTTGAACCTTAAAATCCCAGCGAGGATAATCCCCTCTTTCAATACTTTCATAGAGATCTTTTTGATGGCTTTCACGATCCTTACCAATCAAAATATCAGCTTCCTCATCAGTCAGATTTTCAATGCCCTGCTGTGATTTGAAATGAAATTTTACCCAAAATCGTTCATTATCGGCATTGATGAAACTAAAGGTATGGCTGCCAAAGCCATGCATATGACGGTATGTGCGAGGATTGCCTCGATCACTCATCAGTATGGTTATCTGGTGCAAAGCCTCAGGTAATAAGGTCCAGAAATCCCAATTGTTTTGGGCACTGCGCATATTAGTACGAGGGTCACGTTTGACTGCATGGTTAAGATCTGGGAATTTAAGCGGGTCTTTCAAGAAAAATACCGGGGTATTGTTACCCACCATATCCCAATTGCCTTCTTCAGTATAAAACTTAAGCGCAAAGCCTCGAATATCACGCTCCGCATCCGCTGCTCCGCGCTCGCCTGCAACGGTGGAAAAACGAGCAAAGACATCCGTTTTTTTGCCAACATCAGAAAAAAGCTTTGCCTTCGTGTACTGACTAATATCATGAGTTACAGTGAATGTTCCATAAGCCCCCGACCCTTTGGCGTGCATTCGTCGTTCCGGGATTACTTCACGGTCAAAATGGGCCAGCTTTTCCAAAAACCAGACATCCTGAAGAAGCATAGGGCCACGCGCTCCAGCAGTTAAAACATTTTGATTATCTGCAACCGGGCATCCGTTTGTCATTGTCAATTTAGATTTTTTAGTCATTTTAAACTCCTAGTTAATGCTTATTTATAAATTTCAACTATGTGTCAAGATATAGCTTAGAAGCATTGGAGTGATTTGTGAAATCGTTTAAAATGATTATATCGATAGGTATTTTCGATTTATAGTTATTCTATTAGAGAGCAAAAATAGTTAGAATTTGCCTGTTAATATTTTTTATCCTTTTCTATTGATCCGATTTTGTTCTTCGATAAGACGAGACAGATGTTCGATTTTTGCATTTAACTCTTCCAGAGTTACATTGTTATTGCTAGCTTCTTCTTCCTGCCGCACTCTGTCATGCTCTTCATTTAAAACATTAACGACAATTCCAATTATCATATTTAAAAACGCAAAAGCGGTAAAAAAGATAAAGGAAAGATAATAACTCCAGCTGAAAGGATATACAGTCATACTTTCGTACATGACGTCTGTCCAGTCTTCAAAAGTCATTATCCTAAACAATGTTAGCATTGAAATACTTATATCTCCCCATAAGCCAGGATTTATGCTGCCAAAAAAAGTACTCCCAACTGCCGCATAAATATAAAAAATAATGAACATCATTAACAGGATATAGCCTAATTGAGGCAAAGCTTTGAGTAATGAGTTTAATAACATACGTAACTCAGGGATAATGGAGATCATTCGTAAAACCCTGAAAATTCGAATTAACCGTCCTATAATTGCCAATTCACTATCTTCAATCGGAATTAAACTTATAGTTACAATTAAGGTATCAAAAATATTCCAACCGTTTTTAAAAAACTGTTTCTTACTCTCTTCTCCCATATAACGAATCGTAAGTTCAGTCACAAAGATAAAAGTAATAAACCAATCGAGGAAGGTAACAAAATTTAACATGTTGCCTGGTATGTTATAGGTTTTAACTCCGACAACTAAAGCAGAAAAAATAATGACAGAAACCACAAATAGTTCAAAAATTTTATTACTGCGAACTTTAAAAAATGTTTGTTGAATTTGCTTGGTATTCATTCTTTGAAAATATTTTTTTAAGAATTAAAAGGATAAATGATGTGTATATTTTACTGTTCGGGATAAACAAAAACTATGCTGAATCGCTTTCGGGGGAATATTCCATCGTTACAAAAGCAATGGCATAGTTTTTCTCATCTGATAAAGACAATCGGATATTGGTAATTTGATTAATGATAATAAGATTTTTTGCCTGCTCATAAAATTTAAATGTAGGAGCACCATTTTTATCATTTACGACTTCAATATGTTGCAGACTTAATCCCTTTCTAAATCCAATGCCAAAAGCTTTGGCAGCCGCTTCTTTAGCAGCAAAACGTTTTGCCAAAAAAGCTGCCGATTGTTTTTTTTCAAGGAAAATATTGTATTCATATTCTGACAATATTTTCTTTGCAAAACCATTTCCGTGCTTTTCTATAGCACTTTGGATCCGTATAATTTCCACAATATCCGTACCAATACCAAATATCATCAACTATTTCCCTGTCCTAAAATTGTAACGTGCCTCTTGCATTAGCAACTTCATGTCTTTTACAGCTGCTTCTAACCCCGTAAAAACAGCACGAGCAATAATAGCATGTCCAATATTTAATTCGACTAAATATTCCAATTCTGCAATAGGTTTTACATTGTGATAATGAAGTCCATGACCAGCATTAACTTGTAAACCTAAATTATGGGCATATTTTATTCCTTCAGTTATTCTGATTAGCTCTTGTTGTTGCTTTTCTCCACTAAAATCAGCATAGTGCCCAGTATGAATTTCAATTATCGGAGCCCCAACCTCTTTCGCAGCATCTATTTGTCGCGGATCGGCATCGATAAAAAGAGAAACTGAAATACCACCGTCTTCTTTTAATTTGGCACAGGCGTCGGCTATTTTATCCTTTTGTCCTGCCACATCCAGGCCTCCTTCAGTAGTTAACTCTTCCCTTTTTTCTGGTACTAGACAACAATCAGAAGGTTTTACTTGTGTTGCAATTTCTAACATCGAGTCAGTAACTGCCATTTCCAAATTCATTTTAGTTTGTAAAATATCGTTTAACATAAAGACATCGCGATCTTGAATATGTCGCCGGTCTTCTCTCAAATGTAAAGTAATGCCATCAGCTCCCGCCTGTTCTGCAATTATAGCCGCCTGGATAGGATCTGGATAAACTGTAGCCCGTGCTTCTCTTAAGGTAGCTATATGATCGATATTAACCCCTAAAAGAATATCCCCAACCCTATTTATTGAATTATTTTTAATCATTACTTTCCTACTTCCCATACAACTTTTTAAATAAATCCCGACTTTTAAGTGGTTTTGCTCCTAAGTATTGTTGCAAAACTAGACGGAGTAAAATTTTGCTTTCTTTTACCACATTTTTATCATTGAAATCCAGCAGATTCAGCGCATATAAAGTTTTCCCACTAACTTTAGGATACATTTTATCAGTAGTTATATTGTCTTGCGAACTTGGTTCAAATGGACCTTCTGTTGGATCAAATAAATAACTTTTATTAATTTCGATAGGTTGGTTAGTACTAATATTGATTGCAAAATTTATTTGATAGCCTAAAGCAGAAAGTAATTGTATTTCAAATTGCCTCAAAACACTTTCTAAATAATCATTTAGATGCAGGTTTTGTAATGTTTTCTCATACAAATGAAATACGTCTTCACATGTTTCATTGACAGGCAATAATCGAAGTAATAATTCATTAATATAATAAGCACAATAAAGTGACTTTCCATTCAAGACAGGTGTTGTTACGGATATTTTTTCTACATCCGTCAGTATAGATAAGTTATTTTTGTAGGAATATGAAAGAGCAACTTGTTGAAAAGGTTGTAATAAATTAAATATACCTTTTTTTGAATTTTTTACCCCTTTAGCTAATACATCAATTCTACCCTTTTCATAGGTTAATATATTAGCTATTAGACTATTTTCTTTATAGGGATAACTATGCAGTATAAAACTACGTTGTAAATAATGATATTTATGAGAATCAGAGTTGATCATGATAGCCGAGACTTTTTAACGCTCGCTCATCATTTGACCATCCTTCTTTTACTTTTACCCAAAGTTTTAAAAATACTTTTTTATTAAATAAGCGTTCCATTGATAAGCGAGATATTTTTCCAACTTCTTTTAATTGTTGTCCTTTTTGTCCAATGATGATAGATTTTTGATTTTTTCTTTCGGTCCATATTAGAGCTGAAATTTTAATAATTTTAGCTTGCTCTTCAAATGCTTCAATTTCTACAGTCACTGAATAAGGCAATTCCTGACCTAATAAGCGCATTAATTGCTCTCTAATCAGTTCTGCAGCAAGAAAACGATCACTTTTGTCCGTTAACTGTTCTTCATCAAAATATGCTGGTGACTGGTGCAAATAACTCGCAATTTTATCTTCGAGCGCATTAACATTAGTACCTTTATCAGCCGAAATTGGTATTACCTCGGCAAATTCCATTTTTTGGCTAACTTGCTCCAAATAAGGTAATAATCGATCTTTATCTTTTAATAAATCAATTTTATTTAAGACTAATAGGGTAGTTACGCCCGTTCGTTTAACATTTTGTAGAACAAAATCATCTTCTTCAGTCCACTTCATACCATCGAGTAAAAAAACGACAACATCGACACCTTCTAATGCCGTAGTTGCCTCCTGGTTCATATAACGGTGAATTGCACCTGTATACCCTTTGTGTAAACCTGGAGTGTCGATATATATCGCTTGGTATTTGTCAGTAGTTTTAATTCCTAATAACCTATGACGTGTAGTTTGAGGTTTTCGTGAGGTTATACTAAGATGTAAACCTAAAATTTTATTCAGTAAAGTAGATTTTCCGACATTCGGGCGCCCTACAATAGCAATATAACCTGAACGATAACCCGTATCTTTTGAGTGTTGCATAAGTGTATCAATGTCCAAATCTAATGGATTGGAAGAATTTTTTGGCATAGTTTTTAAAGCTAAAATTAAATCAATTGTTCAAGGACAAATTCTGCAGCTTGCTGTTCAGCATTGCGGCGACTACTACCCTTGGCCTTGACAGTAATATCCAATTCAGAAACCTTACATTCGACATGAAATAATTGATTATGTTCCTTACCTTCAATAGACGTAATTTGGTAGATAGGTAAAGCATGTTTTTTCGATTGTAGATATTCCTGAAGACGGGTTTTGGGATCTTTGAGAATGGATTGATCAACGTTACTAATTCGTTCATTGTACCAATTAAGAACACAGACCTTAGCAGTATTAATATCAGAGTCTAAAACAATAGCACCTATAATTGCCTCGACCGAATCGGCCAAAATTGAGGCACGGCGAAAGCCGCCACTTTTCAATTCACCTCCGCCAAGATATAGATAATCGCCAATATTAAATTGACGAGCAATTTTGGCTAAAGTGTCTCCTTTAACCAATAAAGAACGATAACGACTTAGTTTTCCTTCATCATCTTCGGAATATTTTTCATACAATGCTTCGGTAATAACAAAACCTAATACAGAATCCCCTAAAAACTCGAGACGTTCGTTATTATCTTTACCTGCACTTCGATGAGTTAAGGCCCGTTTTAAAAGCGAAATATTGTTAAAAGAATATCCCAACTTGCGGCATAACTGTTTTAAATCGGTGTTCAATTTCTAACTAGCTCGACTTCTTTTTTATTGACCAACACGATATAAATATTATTAGCGAACTTAATTCGGTTTTCATAATCCAGATAAATAGTCATTGAATTGGAGCCTTCTTTGACTATTTCAAAATCACCGGCTTTTATATCTTTAATATCATTGATTATTAACCGATTAAAAATTAATTTACCTATTTCTCTTTTAGATTTCTGAGTTATTCCAGGTTCTTCTTTAAGAGACTCCAAAATAGTCCCCATAGTATGGTTCGAAATTAAGACAGGCACTAGTATCATTGCTAGATAAGCAAAAAAACCAAAAATTGCGAGTACCACAACCCACCCCATTAGGGTAAAACCTTTTTGTCTTTTTATCAGTATATTATTCCCTATCATAACTTTGCCTCAAGAATCCTTTGTATTAGTCAATATCTTATCCTAAATGCTTTTAGAGTATACAAATTAATCTATCGAATTACCAATTCTGTTCCAGAAAAACGCGTGCCCACTATCCCAGCTAAACCATATCATAAATGCTTTTCCAACTAGGTTGTCTTTAGGTACGGTCCCCCAATAACGGCTATCATTACTATTATCACGATTATCTCCCATAACAAAGTACTCACCTTCAGGGACTGTAAAATCAATATTACCATTTTGACTAACGTTCGTGTGATATTGTCCAATCATATCACGTGCTTCTTGTCTTACTAAAATTTTATGTTCCGTGCCGGTTAAATTTTCATCTTGATATAAGGCATTATTCATTGATTCTCCTGAACCTTGTCCGATATAACGGCCTAAGAATTTTTGTGGAACTATTTCCCCATTGATACGCAATACTTTGTTTTTATATTGAACTTTATCACCCGGAATCCCTATAACACGTTTAATATAGTTAATTGAGGGCTGTTTTGGATAACGAAATACAATAACATCCCCACGTTCAGGTTTGCCACTATCATAAAACTCTGTATTAATAGCCGGTAATCGAAGCCCATATGAAAACTTATTAACTAATATGAAATCGCCAACCCACAAGGTGGGCATCATGGATTGAGAAGGAATTCGAAATGGCTCAAAAACAAAAGAACGTAATACTAATACAATAAAAAATACGGGAAACAAAGACCGTGCATAATCCACGATTATAGGTTCTTTAATTTCCACATCTCCGCCAGATTCCGCGATTTTATTTTTCCTTGCTTTAGAAAGAAAAACGACATCTAATAACCAAATACCACCGGTTAAAAAAGTAAGAATGACCAAAAAAAGAGCTATATCAAAATTCATTTATTTTTCCTAATTCTTATATCAATTAGTCTTTACCAACATGTAAGACTGCTAAAAATGCTTCTTGGGGAATATCCACTTTTCCTATACTTTTCATACGCTTTTTACCGGCTTTTTGTTTTTCCAATAATTTACGTTTACGAGTGACATCTCCACCATAACATTTGGCTGTTACATTTTTTCGCAATGCCTTAACATTGCTACGGGCGATAATTTTGGAGCCAATAGCTGCTTGAATTGCCACATCGAACATTTGGCGCTGAATTATCTCTTTCATTTTTTCTACTAACTCGCGTCCTTTTGTAACAGATTGATCCTTATGAACAATAATTGATAAGGCATCCACGACTTCACTATTAATTAATATATCTAATTTCACCAAATCAGAAACTTCAAAGCGATCAAGATGATAATCCAAAGAAGCAAATCCTTTACTGACGGATTTTAATCGGTCAAAGAAATCCAATACCACCTCATTCAGAGGCAATTCATAGGTCATGCTGACTTGAGTGCCAAGATATAACATTTTTTTCTGAACACCCCGTTTTTCAATACACAGAGTAATAACATTACCAACATAATCTTGGGGTAATAGAATATTGGCAACTATGATAGGTTCTCTTATTTCAGAAATATTTGAAGTGGGAGGAAGATCAGATGGATTATCGATGCGGATAACCTCGCCTTTGGTATTGAGTACTTCATATATTACTGTTGGAGCGGTAGTGATTAGGTTGAGATCATATTCACGCTCTAAACGCTCTTGAATAATCTCCATATGCAACATGCCTAAAAAACCACAGCGAAAACCAAATCCTAGCGCTTCTGAAGTTTCAGGTTCGTAAAATAATGCAGCATCATTAAGCTTTAATTTCGATAGGGCTTCTCGAAAGTTTTCATAGTCCTCAGAACTAACCGGAAATAGGCCTGCGAAAACTCGCGGTTGAACTTCTTTGAATCCAGCTAAAGCTTCTGTACATGGTTTATCAGTTTTAGTCAGGGTATCACCGACTGGAGCACCATATATATCTTTAATTCCAGCAATAACAAAACCCACTTCACCAGCAACTAATTGATCTTTTTGTAAAGCCTTAGGAGTAAAAATTCCGAGACTGTCTACTTGATGGGTTCTTCCTGTTGACATAACCAACATTTTATCACGTTTTTTTAAACTACCTTGCATTACCCGTACTAAAGAAACAACCCCTAAATAATTATCAAACCAAGAATCAATTATCAACGCTTGCAATGGAGCTTCTCTATCTCCCTTAGGTGCGGGGATATTTTTTACCAAGTACTCCAAAACCTCTTCCACTCCAATACCGGTTTTAGCACTGCAATGTGGTGACTCTTCTGCTTCCACGCCAATAATATCTTCAATTTCTTGAATAACACGGGCGGGGTCAGCAGCTGGTAAATCAATTTTATTAATGATTGGCAAAACCTCTAGGCCCTGCTCTAGTGCGGTGTAACAGTTAGCTACGCTTTGTGCCTCAACCCCTTGTGAGGCGTCTACCACTAACAATGCTCCTTCACACGCAGCTAAAGAACGAGACACTTCATACGAAAAATCCACATGTCCTGGCGTATCAATAAAGTTAAGATGGTATGTCTCTCCACTTTTGGATTTATAATCCAATGAAACACTCTGTGCTTTAATGGTAATTCCTCTTTCTCGCTCAATATCCATCGAATCAAGTACTTGTTGCTGCATTTCTCGATCAGCCAATCCTCCACAGATCTGAATAAAACGATCCGACAAAGTTGACTTTCCGTGATCAATATGAGCAATAATTGAGAAGTTACGTATTTTATCTAAATCTGGCACTAAGTATATCCCCAGGACAAACAAAATGTTTTTAACTAGGTTAATTCTTGAACTGAAAGTCCCATAACCAATAGTTTTTAAACAATGAAATTAAAGTGGTAGCAATTTAACCAAAAAGAAGGTGATTCTATCAAATTATCCTATCAGGATACATCATAAATTTTCTAATACTGATAAGAAACTTTGTTGATCAAAGTAATAGTGGCAAATTTCCTGCTCTTGAAACATTAAAACAGGTATTTTTAAACCGTAGCGTGCTTTTAATTGTTCAGAACCATCAATGTCTAATAAGTTAATGATAATATGGTGACTCTGTTTATAAGGAAGCAACATTTCCAACATATCTTCACACAAATGACAATCTGAACGCATATATAGATTGAATTCAGGATTCATATTTATTGAAAACGTATGCCAAATTTAGGTAGGATTTTTATAATTTTAGCTTCATAAACTGTTTTGTCTATTCCCAATACTGAGTATATACGAACCACCATGATGCCTATAACCAATCCGAAAATAGCACCGAGTATAGAACTTAAATCTATCATGGACATTGAGAATAACAAAAATTTGGCAATCGAGGTACTGACAAAACTGAATATAATCAGAGAAATCAATGGAACAAAATATAGAGCAAAAGATCCCTTAAGAATTGCTTCGTCTTCTAAACCTATAAGTACCTGATCACCAGGTTTTGCATTACAAGAGTTTAAAACCTTAACTCTGTTTAATTTTTGACCAAATACTTTTGAAAGCAATTGGGTTCCACAGCCGGACTTTGCAGAACAACTACCACAAGCCGATTTTCGTTGAGTTTGGACCCATACATAACGATTGTCATCATCTACTGTATTAACGACCAAACCATTTTCTTCTATCATTGATAACTCTACAAATCTATGACTGGATCAAATTAACCTTAATTTGTCTTTTTTGGTAAAACTTGACTATCAGACTGATTTAACTCATCAGTTTCATGCATAGCTCTTAAGTCAATAACCTTATCGGGGGATAATGGGTATTGTTTTTTATTTTCTAAACTTAGGAAATTGCTGCTGCTAACCGTCTGACTTGAGATATTATCAAATTGGGAAAATGTTGCCGTTTGCGCAAAAGGCATAGGAACAGAACCCGATAATTTTGAAGCAACATAAGCGGGGGGAATTGTTCCCTGGGAATCATGTTTAGCATCGGCCATTTGTTGCCCGGGTTGAGATGAATTAGTACTAGGTTGAGTTAACAACTGCGAAATATTGAGTGTTAAAAACATCACTGACGCTGCTATCGCAACCCCAACTCCCGATTTAAATAAAATTGAGCGGTTATGCCAATCTATTTTATGAGTCTGCGGTTTATCTAACTGAACAGCAGTTTCCACAAAATGAGAAGGCTCATTTTCCAATATAGCCGAGACATTGCCGGATATGTCTCCTTTTAATAGTTTATCATCCAATTTATTTTGATAAACACTGCGAACATGACACAACTCCTTCCAAGTTGCTTTTAATTCCGCATCGTTTAAAAGTGCATTAAGGATATTTTGAGATTCTTGCTCATTTAATTGCCCGTCCATCAATGCGCTTAATTGTTCTCTTTTATCCACTTTATCAGTCATCATGATACTTCCACCCAACTATATAATAACCTTATTTTATAACACATTTATTATAATAAAGGTTTAATTTCATCACTAATTATTTTTCTTGCACGAAAAATTCTTGATCTTACGGTACCAACCGGGCATTCCATTACCTGCGCAATTTCGTCATAGTTAAAACCTTCATTTTCTCTAAGTCGAATTGCCATTTTTAATTCATCTGGCAAATTATCGATAGTTCTTTCGATTTTATGATAAATCTGCTCCGTATACATTATTTTTTCAGGACCAGAATTTTCTTTCAATCGACCATCACCGTCCATATAATCTGCATCAGATAAATCGACATCCTGTTTAGGCGGTCTTCTATTTTGTGCTGTGATGTGATTTTTTGCCGTATTCACACCAATTCTATATAACCAACTATAAAAAGCACTATCTCCTCTAAATTCTGGTAAATAGCGATATGCCTTGATAAAGCTTTCTTGAACCACATCAAAAACTTCATCTCTATCATGGATATAAGACAATAAAACATTAGCTAATTTATGTTGATATTTTAACACCAATAGATCAAATGCTTTTTTATCCCCACGTTGAACACGTTTAACTAGTTCATAATCCAAGGCTCTATCATTATTGTTATTCTGAGTAGTATCGCCCATTAAGTCCTCATATAATTTAAGCGTATGACAATACGAATGTGAAATAGTTCATAAAAATATTATTTATCTCTAAATTAGGTTTATTTATACAAGTATCCGATAATCGAGTTTATGATATAATCTGGCTCTATACAATAAATCACAAGGTCTAATTTTATCATTGGCTTTTTGGAGCTGCTTCTAGGAGCTATTGGTACACTTATTTAGTATCAGTCTGGACAAATATTAATAATCTAATGACAAATAAACACTCTTCACAATTTGATGTACTGATCTTAGGCTCCGGTGCAGCGGGTCTAACCCTTGCATTACAATTAGCAGACAAATATAGCGTAGCGGTAATTTCAAAAATCAATATTAGTGGCGGATCAACTCTATACGCGCAAGGAGGAATTGCTGCCGTATTGGATGACGAAAATGATAAATATGAATATCATATCCAAGACACGCTTAATGCTGGAGCCGGACTATGTCATCCAGAGGTGGTTCAGTTTGCTATTGGACAAGGAAAACAAGCAATTCATTGGTTGATTAATCAAGGAGTCAAATTTACCTTTCGCAAAAACAGCCAACAATATCATTTGACTCAAGAAGGAGGTCATTCTCAACGACGAGTTATTCACTCTACCGATGCCACTGGCAAAGAATTATCTACCGTTTTAACTAAAAAAGTATATGAACACCCCAAGATTACCCTATATGAAAATCATTTGGCCATTGATCTCATTGTTGACAACGAATCTGGTAAACAAAAGATTTGCCGAGGCTTATATGTCTTAAACAAAAATACCAATAGCATAGAAATTTTTCAGGCTCACTATACTGCCTTGGCAACTGGCGGTGCAAGCAAGGTCTATTTATATACCAGTAACCCTGATACATCCAGTGGTGATGGTATAGCTATGGCCTGGCGAGCAGGATGTCAAATTGCTAATATGGAATTCAATCAATTTCATCCCACTTGTCTGTATCACCCAAAAGCAAAATCATTTTTAATTTCTGAAGCACTTAGAGGAGAAGGAGCAAAACTCAAACTCCCCTCAGGTGAATATTTTATGCATAAATTTGATAAACGGGAAGAATTAGCTCCACGAGATATTGTCGCTAGGGCTATTGATTATGAAATGAAACGCACGGGTTCTGAACACGTGTATCTCGATATAAGTTATAAATCAAAAGATTTCATTGTAAGGCATTTTCCCAATATTTATGAAAAATGCTTAAGTTTTGGAATCGATATTACTCAAGAAGCCATTCCAGTTGTCCCGGCAGCCCATTATAGTTGTGGCGGAATAATGACCAATGAGAAGGGGCAAACTGATATAAAAAATCTGTATGCAATCGGTGAAACCGCCTTTACTGGTTTACATGGTGCTAATCGGATGGCAAGTAATTCTCTTCTGGAATGTATCGTATTTGCTCAAGCAGCTGCTAAAAACATATTATCTACCCCTATCCCACCAACAATTAAAAGCCCTATAAAACCCTGGGACGAAAGTCGAGTTACGGGGTCAGAAGAAGGAGTTATCGTGACCCATAACTGGGACGAATTGCGACGAGTTATGTGGGACTATGTGGGTATTGTTAGAAAAAATAAACGACTAATTCAAGCAAAACAACGAATTGATCTTTTAAGCCGAGAAGTTGACGATTATTATCGCCAATATAAAATCAATAATGATCTCATTGAGCTAAGAAATTTAGTCCATGTCGCAGATTTAATTGTGCAGTCCGCAATGAAAAGAAAAGAAAGTCGAGGGCTGCATTATAACCTTGACTATCCGTTTACTGATGACAAACTTTTCTTAAAGGACACCATTATTAAGGGAAAAAGTTAGTGCTTCAAAATTTCTCAAGAACCTTCATTGCATCACTTTAATATCTTCTAAGTACATCTATACTTATAACCAGTGGGAATCTATGGTTATAAGGCAAAATAATAATGAAGAATCTAATCACATGGTGTGAGAGTAAAAACCTCCAAATTATTGAATTAGATCAACAACATCGTATTATTGCCGACGTGATAAATAAGCTCTTCCACTTTTTACAACTCCCCGATGACGCTGAATCCAATCAAGAAATAAAAGAGTATATGGCTAAACTTATTCAAGCAACTGAAAATCATTTCCAGTGCGAAGAAGATTATATGAAGCAATGCAATTACCCCGATTTTAAGAACCATAGACGCGAGCATCTGATGCTTAAAGCAGAGTTGAAAGAATATAGCCGAGAAGTGATTAAAGGCCGATTAAAATTAAATAAAAAAGTACTACAAGCCTTAAAAAACTGGCTAGTTTCTCATATTATGTGTAGTGATATGGATTTTGCCAAACATTTCCATAAAAAAAAAATTAATGGATATAATTAAAAAAAAATTTATTTTTTTCCTTGAAAAGCATAAAAATGAACCTATTTATTGACTACGGATGCTCATAGTGAGGTCCGATTTAAACCCGCTTGATTCATAGCTATTAAATAATAGCGTCAGAATAAGCACAATCTTATATTGCTTAATTGGAGAATATAATTATGAGAAACATCGATTTATCACCCCTGTACCGTTCTATGATTGGTTTTGATCGTATGGCAAACTTACTTGATAATGCAGCAAGAAGTGGCCAAAGCCAACCTAGCTATCCCCCCTACAATATTGAACAATTAGATGAGGATAAATATCTTATCACAATGGCAGTTGCTGGATTTGAAGAGCATGAACTTGACCTTGTCAGTGAAAACAATACGCTAACCGTTGAAGGGAAAAAAGATACTGACCAAGCAGATCACAAATATCTGCATCAAGGAATCGCCGCACGTAATTTTAAGCATCGCTTTCAATTAGCTGAACATGTAAAAGTTACCAAAGCTGAACTAAAACATGGTTTATTGCATATTGCCTTAGTAAGAGAAATTCCGGAAGCAATGAAACCTAAAAAGATTAAGATTGCAACAACTCAAACAGCACCAAAACTGACCAATGTGAATGCTGCATAAAATACACTTAAATTTATAAACTCTAAAAAAAAGGGAGCAACAGCTCCCTTTTTTTATTTATATCTGATACAATACCCGACCATTACATTAAGGTATTATGATGGAGATTAAAAAATGAAGAAATGGCGCTGCTTAATATGTCAATTTATTTATGATGAAGCTGAGGGATGGCCTGATGACGGAATTTCACCAGGAACACGTTGGCAAGATGTTCCTGAAGATTGGGTATGTCCCGATTGTAAGAAAGGAAAAAATGATTTCCAAATGGAAGAAATTTAAAAAAAGGCTCTTTAAGAGCCTTTTTTAATTTTGCATCCCATTAAATCATTATTTTGTGTAGACCTGATCACAAGTTTATATAACAAAACTTTATATTTCACCAATAACTTGCCATAATTAAAGCATCAAACAATCCATTGAATAATTTACTGAAAGTGAAGTAAAAATTATGAAAAAGTCATTGGCAAAATATCTTCTTTGTATAAGTATCAGCACTTCACCTTATCTTGTTTATGCTGAAATCATTACCGATGGCAGCATGGGGAGTGCGACTAATTTGACCGGTCCCAATTACACCATTAGTCAACAACTTGGTCAGTTAGCCGGTGACAATCTTTTTCATAGCTTCCAAAGCTTTAATATAAATAGTGGCGAGTCTGCCACCTTTACAGGAAGTTCTTCAATTCAAAATGTCATTAGTCGAGTAACTGGTGGAAATATTTCAACTATCAATGGATTATTAAATTCAGAGATTGGCTCACAGGGTTTCTATTTTATTAATCCAGCCGGAGTATTCTTTGGTCCAGAGGCTAGTGTTAATGTTCCGGCATCTTTCCATGTCAGCACAGCAGATGAAATTCAATTTGTCGATGGAAATAAATACAGTGCCACTAATTTAGCAGGCAGCTCTATTAGTGTAGAGAGTCCCGAAGCATTTGGATTTGGCGGCAATAAACTTGCCAAAATTACCTTTGATAGTTCAAGAATACAATTAAATAAAGGAAATACTCTTTCAGTCGTCGCGGGTGAAATAGATGTCCATCAAATCACGGGAAATACCACACCTTCAGGAATAACCTCCCCCTCCTCTTCTCCAATTGGCCTTTCTGCTGAGGAAGGAGAAATCCGTTTAATTGCACATGGCCAAGACTTTGGCAGTGTTCCAATATTTGCAGCACCAGGTATTAATCACAATGGTAATTTAAATATAACCAGCACTCGGCTTTCAGTAGCCGGCAATGGTAGTGGCTCAATTATCCTACGTGGCGGCAATAGCGCATTAATTAATGCCAATTTTATAATGGACAATATGGGTGATAAAGCTGCTCAAGGAGAGCTAGATATATATGTTCAAGATTTATTAATGGAAAGTAAAAATCTTGTCGATGCTGATGCGCAAGGTGCTGGAAAAGGCGCGGATATTATTATTAACGCGAAAAATAATATTAGCATAAATAATAGTGAAATGGATTTAATTACTGTTGGAGATGGCAATGGTGGAGATATCTCTATAAATGCGCCTAATCTAACCTTTAATAACGGAACAACCATATTCACTTCAACTAACGCCAAAGGAAATGCAGGTAATATTTATTTAAATGCGGACAACCTAATTCTTGATGGGGGTATATCAGAAATCGGTGATCCGGTTGGCGTCTTAATTGCCTCTCAATCCTTATCTGAAGCGAAAGGTGGGACAGAACTAAAAATTACCCAAGCAGAAGGCGATGGTGGCCATATAGTAATAAATGCTAAAAATATTGACGTATTAAAAACAGCAACAATTAGTACCAGTACCTTTGCCAAGGGAAATGCAGGTACCATTTCAATCACTACCGATAAGCTTAATATTGATCCTGAAGGATTCCTTGGAATTGATAGCCCAATTCTAACCGGTATTTTCAGCAATGCAAACGTTTATGAATCTAGCGTAATTATCAATAATCCCGATCTACCGATTACCGATCCTGGACGAATTGAAACAGTTGAAGTCGTACTACCCTCTACTGGGAATGCTGGTGAAATAACATTAAATATCAATGAAAATCTCAATATTACTAATGGAGGAGAAATTTCAAGCTCTACTCATAGTGAAGGAAACGCCGGAAAGATTGAAATAAATGCCAAGAACATTTTAGTAGACGAAATTTTTAATTATTATTGGAAGATAAATTCAGACGGTGACTTTATTCCTTTTGATAAATGGGACGTTACGGAGGGGGAATTTATTCTTCAATCCCAAGGCGGACTATTTAGTAGTTCGAATGGTATGGCTAGCGGAAACGCCGGCATCATTAATATAAATACTGAAAACCTTACCGTCAGCAATGGTGGAAATATATCCAGCACATCGTCAACCACCGGTAAAGCGGGTTCAATCAGTATAAATGCTTCCGACCTTGTGTATTTAAACAATGCAGGAATAATTACAATTAAAGGACAAGATTATCAAGCGGATTCTAATAATTCCGATACACCCAGCTTAAGTATAAATGCTAAGGAAATAGAGCTTGATGGTATGTCTAATATTTCTTCTCAAAGTGGTGGGATAGCTCCCGCGTCAAATATTCTTATTGATACTGAAGATGGTTTATCCATAATGGGACTATCGCAAATTAGCTCAGAAGCAGAGAATTCTGATTCTGGTTCAATCAATATTTCTGGCTCATCTTTACTATTAGAGCAGGGCCTAGTAACAACTTCGGTTGGCCGTCTAGAAGATGATGGTACTCCAGTAATTGTTGGTGATGGTGGTAATTTGAATATTGCTTCTGATGCACTAATTATGTCAAATGGATTCATCCAGGCCAATACTCAGGGAGTAGATGGACGAGGTGGTGCTATATTTATTGATTCAGACCAAGTCATTACCGCCTACAATAGCTTAGAAGTTGGTGGAGGTGAACCTCGCGAATTTGTACCAAATTCGGGGAAAAATATTATTCAAGCAGCAGCACCTGAAGGAACACCGGGGGAGATTAACATTACCTCTCCTATAGACGATGTGACATCAACAATTCATGCCGTCGACAGTAGTTTTAAACCCTTAATTGTGATTGTGGACAACCCCTGTCAGGTAGACTCCGGCGAGTTGCCAAGTTCTCTAATATTTACTGGTCTGGGTGTTACGCCACAGGCTGCTACAGATAATATAATGGTTGCACCCGATAGTATTAGCAGTCACGGCAAACCAAACTCAGACAAACTAGTATTGAATAAACCAACTTTGAAATTAGCGAAATCTCTTTGTTCAAGATAACAAATTAAGTCGTTTTCTTTTCAAATCAAGCTTTTTAGAATTACTGATAAGGCAAAAGAAACGACTTTAATTTAATACCAATTCCCTATCAAAATAAATGCTCCCCAATAGAAGGGATGTTTCATTTCCTTATCATTTAACAAGGCCAGTTGAGCTTTCTGTAAAGACTTTGCTTTGCTCAGTCCAGTTTCTTTTAAAGAACTGTAAAATAAGGGGAATAAAACTCGTGCCGCATTATCCGATACTGGCCATAAAGACCCCATAATACTACGAGCACCAGAACGTAATGCAACGCCCGATAGTCCTAAAGGAGAACGGTCATCTCCTTCTGCTGTTTGACAGGCGCTCAGGGTTAATAATTCAACAGGTGTGTCACTATATAGTTCGGACTTAAATAAGTTTTCTAAACCATTCATATCTAACAGATGATCATGAGCCATCACAAAACTACTATTTGGATCTCCCGTAAACATACCGTGAGAAGCAATGTGTACTACCCTGGCACCTTGTACTTTTTGCTTAAATTGTTCTAATTGAAAGGTGTTGTCCAACATTGGTTCAGCTCCAAAAAGCTCTTTTAGATCTTTAACTTCATCCCTAACACCTGGAAGTTCTAATGCTTCTTGTAATTGCCGTAATTGCTGTTGGCGCAATACCACTGGTTTTCTCAAAGTCGTATCACGAAGTAATAAACCACTTCCATCTCGAAGAGTTAATCCCCCTCGAACGGTGAAAGGTAGAGCACGCATATTAATTTTTCTAGTCACTTCCCGGTTTATTTGACGATTGGGATCACTCCGTTCTTCTATATCAATATTAACAATCGCTGACTGCATTAAAGCCGGTAATTCTTTTACAACATCTCCTGGTCGAGACAGACCTGCTAGTAGAATATTAAAATCACTTCTGGGTAAAGGTCTTGGTTCCAAGAGACTTAGTCCTGGTAAAGTGGCAATCGCATATTTTTCAATTAAATATTGTTTACCATCCCATAACATAGCAGTTGGTAAGGTACGTAAACTACCATCAGGCACAAATATCAAGGTATCAATATTATTTTTGTTTAGTTCGGGTTCGATAGGTTCAATTAACCATTTATATAGTCGCCCTATTTCTCCTTTGCTAAATGGTCTCAACTCACCAGTCGAGGTGGGCCTGACACGATTTACAGCACGCCGTACTATGCGATCCAGCTTTCTTTTTCCAACATTAACTTCAAAACGTTTTAATTGATTACCAATGCCCAATAATATTTCTAAACGATCATTAAATATAATCGGATAAATAATCGCGGTTTGTGGTGATTCTTTGGCCAGATCCATCAGAGGACGCTGTACAACTGCGCAGGAATTTTTAAAATAGTCTTGCATTTCTGCGGCTTTTAGAGATTCTATAGACGCCTGAGTTTCTTTAAGCAGACCTTGTGTCTGAGTTTGATTTTGTTCCGAGGCTTTTAACAATAAATCGGCTAATTCCATATATACAGGGGCCAACATTTCTCTAAATGAGGAGCGTCCATCCAAATAGCGTACTGGAATATCGGCTCGTATTTTCTCGAGATGACTTAATGCACGTCGATAAGCTGCTATTGCGGCCTGATTTTTATCTTGTTTTTTAAGGATGCGCCCCTGATCCCATTCCCATAACATCAATAAATCTGGATGAGTTTGAGCATAAAAGATAGCTTGATGTATTAAATTAAGCGCATCATCAAAACGTTTTTGACTTTGATATAAGCGAGATTTATATCCATATATCTGAGAATTTATCCTAGAGTTTTTGCTAATACCGAGGGTTTCTGCTTGACTTAATGCATCATAAGCTAACTTCGGGTCTAGTGGTATCGCACGCTGAGCAAGTCCTAATAGCAAATTAGCTTTTAAGTTTTGGTTATCAATTTCGGGCATTTTGGCATAAGCTTTTCTAAGCGTCATAACGGCTTGGTCAAATTCCATTAATAAAGCTTTATTAATACTTGCAGCAATACTAATTTGAGGCTCAGTAAAAGCCGAAGCAATATCATAGGCTTCTAAAGCGAAATTATATTTTTGCTCAGCCTGATAAACATTACCCAGCTGTAAATTGGCCTGAGCAGTTAATGAGGCTTGTTTAAGATCAAAAACTTTTTTTAATAAGTCTTTGGCTTGCTCATTTTCACCCGATTGATAGTAGATTTGACTCAATAGCAGAATCGATTGCCCTTCTTGGGTTGCATTAGATGCTGACTGATATGCTGACATGGATGCTTCAAAAGCATTACTTAGATTCCCCAAGTTTTGATACTCAATAGCCTGCGCTAAATATCTATGAAACTGTGGTTGGCTTTCTTCTTCTGCATTTAACTGAAAAGGTACTAACAAAATAAAAAATAATAAAATTAAAAAATTCATTAATCCGTATCCTTAAAAATCAGCACTCAGACGAAAAGAAATTCCATCATCTTGTATGTAATGTTGTGATGAGGTTGAGACATTTTTAAATGCATGTGCCCAATATAGTTCAGCATTAAATTTTCTATAACGCCATAAAAGACCTAAGCCTGCTGATGAAATCATATTATCAGTACGTGAATCGCCTTTATTCCAGGCACTTCCAGCATCCACAAAGGCTGCCAATTGAATACTATTTTTAGTACGATTTAAGGGATCACCACTAATTGGATGACGATATTCAATTGAGGTATCAAAGCCATTATCTCGAATAAATTGATTGGTTCGATAACCTCGAACACTTTCTGGTCCGCCAATTGCAATCTGCTCCAAAGGCAAAAGATTTTCGTTAGCTAATTGGACATTTCCTTTCACTAATAATTGAGCCCCCTCTTCACCAATACGATGGGCATATTGTATTTGACCTAACCAACTAAAAAAGCGGCTATCCGGGAGGCCACCACTATTTTTGGTTGAATTAAATGCACTTACACCTAGATTGAAAGTCGAACGTGCCGCAAATACTTGTTTTTCCCAACGTTCTATATAATCCTGACTAAATCGAATCACACTGGTCGATGACTTCCCATCTGATTCGACACCTGCACTGAAAGGTGTACCAATACCGAGAAGATAAGTCCGGCTTTTTCGCCAGGAAAAGTTTAACCCCATGGTCAATTCTCGATTAGGCTTTTTTATAAAGGGGTGTTCAATTCCAATACCTATGGTTCGGTAATCACTTTCAATGTCTGCATTTTTAAGACTGTCTTCGACCACTGAGGAGTCACTATCCTCGAAATTTACTGATATTCGGGTATTATGAGGATTAATTGGTATACTGTATAAGCCAGCAACTCCATCGCCCCCCTCACTCTTATCCAAACTTAACGTCAAGGCATCCCCAAATCCACTCAAATTACGTACCGTACCATTAACCGTTACCTCAAATTCGCCAACACTTGGAGCATGATGGTTATCAAATACAATTTGCATATTATAAGGTCTAGCTCTGGTAACTTCTAAATCTAATACCGCCTCACCTGGCTTTTCTCCAGGCCTGACTTTACCATTTAAGCGATCAATTAGAGGATCGTATAATAGCTGTTGAAAACCTTCTTGTAATTGATGACTATTGAGTACTCCATTTAAATTTTTAGTAAGCCGGCCTTTAATGTAATTTTCATTCAAACGCTCATTTCCGGTTACTTTAATATCACTTAAGCGTCCTTCAATTATTGTATACTCAACAATACCATTTTCCATGTGTTGGTCTTCCAGCAAAACTCCAGAAGTGATATAACCGGAGTCAGTATAATATTTGGTTAATCGAAAACGTAACTCCTCTAAGTCTCCTAAACTGACGGGTTGTCCAATAAAAGGTTGGCATATTTCCAGCAATTGATTTTGACTAAAAACCGTATTTCCTTTAAATCGAACATCTTTTAAATAGACTTTTTCCCCTCCAGTCGATAAAAAATTTTTTTTAACCGGTGGTAAAGTAAAGTCTACGGGTTGCTCTTCTTGGTAATCGGGTAAAACCGGTTTACTTTCTGATGGCCTGCCCGTATTGGTATCAAAGTTTAATCCCCGTTGTTGAATACCACCACGTAAATCAATTGCATAAACTGATTCACATAGGAGGGTTCCCAAAATAAAGAGACACAAAGTTAGCGTTTTTATATTTTTATGCTGAATATTCACAGGTATCTGATCTTAATGAATTTAATTAACGTCGTTCTAGTATATAAAATTAGTTTAGACAGAAAATGCTGTCATTGCTGAGAACCAGCTAACAAAATAACTAATGATTTATCAAAAATTTGCTACTATTTATTTGATAATGCATGAAAAGTTAAAAAAAGTAAATCTTCATGCCACTTATTTCTAACGATGGATATTGTATTTCAAAATACATATTGATAGTATAGACGGTTTTTTAAAGGCAATCGCGGGTGATTGCCTTTTTTATTTCTTGTAAAATTCTAAAGAAAATGTAGATAAAGTTATGGCAAATCATTTAATGAATACCTATGGTCGACTACCTATTAGCTTTGTAAAAGGAGAAGGTGCATGGTTATGGGATAAAGATGATAATCGTTATCTTGATGCGCTGAGCGGAATCGCTGTTTGTGGCTTGGGTCATGCCCATCCAAATGTTGCTGAAGCCTTAGCCAATCAAGCATCAACACTAGTGCATACTTCAAATATATATGAAATTCCGCTTCAGGAAAAATTAGCAGATGACTTGTGTCGCCTATCAGGCATGGATAGAGTCTTTTTTTCCAACTCAGGTGCAGAAGCAAATGAAGCTGCAATCAAAATTGCACGTCTATATGGGCATAAAAAAGGTATTGAACTACCAACGGTAATTGTTGCAAATAAAAGCTTTCATGGACGTACTTTATCTACCTTATCTGCTACCGGCAACCCCAAGATACAAGCAGGTTTTCAACCATTGGTACCAGGCTTTATCCATGTTGATTACGATAATCTCACTGCCATTGAAGACATATTAAAAGAAAACAATCAGATAGTGGCCGTTATGGTCGAACCAGTACAAGGTGAAGGCGGATTACACGTACCTGCCAGCGACTATTTAGAAAAAATTAGAACTTTATGTGATCAAAATTCCTTACTTATGATCCTCGACGAAATACAAACGGGTATTTGTCGTACTGGAAAATGGTTCGCTTCCCAACATGCCAATATTTCTGCTGATGTAATGACTTTAGCCAAAGGATTAGGAAATGGTGTTCCTATTGGTGCTTGTCTAGCTAAAGGAAAAGCCGCGGAAGTGTTAACTCCTGGAACTCATGGTTCCACCTATGGCGGTAATCCCTTAGTTTGTGCTGCTGCACTAGCCACCATAGCGACCATGGAAAACGAAAAGCTCGATCGTCGAGCTGAGGAATTGGGCAACTATTTTTTCCAGCAGTTTAACGCTCATCTAGGTAATCAAAACTACGTACGAGATATTCGTAACAAAGGATTAATGATCGGTATTGAACTAGATCGCCCTTGTACTGAACTTGTTAAGCAAGCCCTCGCCATGAACTTATTAATTAATGTCACTGCAGATAGCGTGATTCGTCTATTGCCACCATTGATTATCAGCAATGAACAGGCCGATGAAATTATTTCTAAAGTTTGTCAGCTAGTACGTAATTTCTGTAAATAATTCTAAGAAATAATCATAATAAAATTTAATAAAAACGCCTCTTCAATAAACCAATTGATTCTAAACAATATTATCAATGATAAGAGGGGTTAATTAAAAGGAAATAAATATGAGCATTCGCCACTTTCTTAATTTAATGGATCTAAGTCGTAAGGAATTACTCGCATTAACAGACCGTGCAATTGAATTAAAAAAAATGCAACGTGCTGGAGAAATCTACGAACCACTAAAAAACAAAGTATTGGGAATGATTTTTGAAAAATCATCAACTCGTACTCGCGTATCTTTTGAAACAGGTATGATACAATTTGGTGGTAGTGCTATTTTCCTTTCTCCCAAAGATACTCAGTTAGGTCGTGGCGAACCAATAGCCGATAGTGCTCGTGTTCTATCACAAATGGTCGATATTATTATGATTCGAACCTTTGCCCATGAAAAATTAAAAACATTTGCCAACCATTCAACAATCCCAGTCATTAACGCACTAACTGATCAGTCTCATCCTTGCCAACTTTTGGCTGACATGCAATGTTATCATGAACAACGCGGCAGTATTCAAGGTAAAACGGTTGCATGGGTTGGAGATGGCAATAATATGTGCTATTCCTATATCAATGCTGCTCGACAATGGGATTTCAAACTTAAAGTCGCTTGTCCAAAAGGTTATGAACCCGATTCAGAATTAGTTAAAATTGCCGGGGATGCAGTCGAGATTATTTATGATCCCATGCAAGCCTGTACCAATGCTGATTTGATTGTTACTGATGTTTGGGCCTCAATGGGACAAGAAGAAGAACAAGCTAAACGAGAAAAAGACTTTGCAATTTATCAAGTAAACGATGACTTGATGGCTCAAGCAGATAAAGACGCAATTTTCATGCATTGTCTTCCCGCTCATCGTGGTGAAGAAGTTTCCGCATCGGTAATCGATGGACCTCAAAGTGTCGTCTGGGACGAAGCTGGTAATCGTCTACACGCCCAGAAAGCCCTCTTGGAATTTTTAATGAAAGAAAATGCTGGTTCGAATTCTTGAACTATTTAGTCTAGCATTCTTTGTTGGAGCTCCCATTCTGGTCATTTCTGCAATTGGCCAATGGGTAGTACAATTTAGACTAATCCATAATCACAACGTGGAGCATCTGGCTGGATTAAAATGTATTTTTTATAGTGCTATTTCTGCTTATTTTATTTCTCTTTTTATTTGGATTTTCTGGCCCTTACATCCCGATCTTATTATGTATAATAATCGTATCAGTATTCCTACGGTTATCGGCGAATTTATTGCCATACCTATTTGGTTAAAACGTTTTGGTTACATTTTAAAAAACAAAAAATAAATTTAACCAGCATAAAAAAAGGCAATAAAAATTGATTCTTCATCCTAGAAAACGCAGTTGACTTCGTAGCGAGGTTCAGCCTGGGCGGCCCCCGTAAGTGCTGAAGATTAAGGATTTTATGGGTTATTTTTGGTGCGGCCGGCTAGGCTTTACTTGTAGTCACCCTACTGGTGAGCCTGGGCGGCCCCAACCAAAATGTTCCAGAAAATCCTTCGGCTCTGGCTCCATGCTTCGCTCTACCTCCTCCATCCATGGAGTCGTAAGATTTAGTGCTTAA